>Ga0207695_10000104_pt1 | contig 257201 bp, 215 predicted proteins | sample KBSC54metaG_FD_184354 | JGI IMG/M metagenome (GOLD analysis project Ga0207695, IMG submission 184354) | Corn rhizosphere microbial communities from Kellogg Biological Station, Michigan, USA - KBS C5-4 metaG (SPAdes) (version 2) | ecosystem: Host-associated > Plants > Roots > Rhizosphere >...
CGCGAAACCGCGCTGTATCTTCGATTGGTCCGGCAGCCGGACGGCATCGCGATCGGCCGCACCGCGATGCTCCGCCTGCCTTCTTCGCGAAGACAGATTTTGATGGGTGCGGGGCGAAGCGATACAACGCTCTTTGTCAGCTCGACGGTCAAATCGGTGCCGACCGAGATGGTCATGAACGGGTCGGCAGAATTTGCCATCACGATCGAAGCCGGCGCGAAGGTCGCGGTGGCGGGCGTCGTGGCGCCGACGGTTCCCCCGGCCGTAATTCCTGGAAAGGCTGAGGAACCGCACCGGATCGAAACACCGATTCCAAAACCGCAGCCGCCCGGACCTAAAAAACCGGGGCCTGGGTCCGAGGAACATTGAGATCTACAACAAACGATTCTAAGTACTCAGTGATGAGCAACGACGGATATTTTCGTCAGCCAAGTTTAGCCGCGACGCGACAGCGGAGCGCTTTCCGAAAGCGCTCCGCTGTCGCGTCGCGGCTAAACTCGGCTGACCCGGCGTAACTAAAAAGGGAGAGCGTCAGTATTCTATTCGCGTCTTTCGGCTCGCGTTCTATGAACCATTTTCCAAACCCTATGAAAATTCCCGCATTTCTTATCGCGATGACGCTGGCCGCTTCGGCGTATGCGGTCAACACCAGCTACTGGACCCAAACCAACGAAGCCGATTTTAAGAACGGCACGCTGGACAACGTGGTTGCTTCCAATCTCGGCGATGTGAAGCTCTCGCGCGCAGTCAAGGTGCTTCTCGAGCAGGATCCTCGCATCAGTTCCGTCAATGCGTTAGCTGAAGCGCCGGATGGAACGATTTACGCCGGCACCGGGCCGCGCGGCGTATTGCTGGCCGTCAAAAAAGATTCCGTCTCCACCGTCGCCCAGCTTGGCGATGCCACGCAGATTTTCTCACTCCTGATCGATTCCCATGGCTCCATCATCGTCGGCACCGGAGGAAGCCACGGGCGGATCCTCAAGATCGACAAGCCCGGCGATAAGCCGCACGAGATCTTCAAGACCGACAAAGTCCAGTACATCTGGTCGATGGTGCAGACGGACGATGGAAACCTCTACGCCGCCACCGGCCCCGAAGGCCAGCTTTTTGAGATCAAACCGGATGGCTCGCATCGCGTTTTGCTCGACACCGATGAAAACAATCTGCTCTCCATGGTGAGCGACGGAAAGGACATGCTCTACGTTGGCACCGATCCGCATGGCATGGTTTATCGCGTCAATCGCAAAACCAGCGAATCGTTTGTTTTGTATAACTCAACCGAATCGGAAATCGCTGCACTCGCTCTCGATCGTCAGGGCAACCTTTATGCAGCGACGGCCGAGGCTCAGGAAGAGGGCGTTCCGGTCCGCATGCCCAAACAGCCCGCGCCCGGTGGTCGCCCTGAAGGGGCGCCGGCATCCGCGCCGCTTCCTGGTGATCATCCCAAGGAACCCGCGCCGCCTCCGCCGCCTTCGAATGATCCGAACCGGCCCAATCCGATTCCGCGATCGCCGCGCGCTGCTCTTCCCACGAATCTCGCACATTTTGCGATGGATTGGCTGCCGGTTCGCAATCGGCATGTGGTCCTGGTCGATGATCCGATGCCCAGCGAACCGTCTCCGCGCCCGCCGCGTCGTCGTCCGTCGCCCAATCCCAATCCGTCGCCCGAACCGACACCAGGCGGCGCGCAAGGCATGCCGCGCGGCGAGGGCGTACATCGCGGCCCCCTCAATCCCGGAGAAACCGGCGAAGCCCGTCCCGAAGGCAACGCCGTCTATCGCATCGATCCCAACGGCTTTGTCACCGAAGTCTTCCGGCAGGATGTGCTGATCCTCTCGATGGTCGAAAACAACGGCACGCTGCTGCTCGCCACCGGAAATGAAAACGAAGGGCAGATCTTTCAGGTCCGGCCCGCCGCTGATGAGACATTGATGCTCGCGAAAGTGGATGCCAAGCAGGTGCTCGCGCTACTACCGGCGCGCGATGGTCGCATCTATATGGGCATGGCCAACGCCGGCAGTCTTGCCTCGATGAGCTCCGGCTTTGCCACGCATGGCACCTATTCCAGTGCAGTTCTCGATGCGACGCAGATCAGCCGGTATGGCAAGATGCAGCTTCACGGCTCGCTTCCGCCGGGCACCACGCTGACCGTCGCCACGCGCAGCGGGAACGTGAAGGATGCGAGCGAAAAAGGCTGGTCAAAGTGGTCCGATGAAATGCCCGCCGCTGAATTCATGCAGATCCCTTCGCCGCCCGCGCGGTTCTTTCAATATCGCTTGACATTCACCAGTACCGAGGGTCATGCGACGCCGATCGTCGAGGATGTGACGATCGCGTATCAGATTCCCAATCTTCCGCCGCGCGTGCGATCGGTCCGCGTCGCGTCGGCCGGCGGCATGGGTCCGGGCGCCGATCAAAGCATGGCCGGCGATGTCGAGGGCAACGCACCCAACGGCGCACCTGCGCCGATGCCGGTTGCGCGCCATCCGCACAACAGCCACGAAAACATCACGTGGGAAGCCAGCGATCCCAATAACGACACGCTCACCTATTCGCTTTACCTGCGGCGCGTCGGCGAAGAGCCGTGGATTTTGCTGAAGGACAAGCTGACCGACACCAATTTCGATTGGGAAACCCGCACCGTCGCCGATGGGCGTTATGAAGTGAAAGTCGTCGCGTCCGATGCGGCGTCCAATGAGCCGGGCAAGGGCAAAACGGCCTCGCGCATCAGCGATCCGGTTTTGGTGGACAACACGCCGCCTGCGATTGGCGACATCAAATCCAGCGTGCAGGGGAGCACCGCGCATGTCGAGCTCAAAGCCGTCGATCGCACCAGCACCGTCGCATCCGTCGAGTATTGCGTCGATTCCGGCAAAGACTGGCAGCTGGTCCTTCCCACCGACGGCATCTACGACAGCCCCGAAGAAACCGTGAAAATGGCCATCCCCGATCTATCGGTTGGCCAGCACCAGATCACCCTTCGTGCCACCGACATTAAGGGAAACACCGCGTATGAAACGCTGTTTGTGACCGTCCCGGGACAAGTGCTTTCGGCGAAACCCGCGGCTCATTGAATTCATTTTCACCACGGAGGCACGGAGACACGGAGGTGTAGTTTTGCTGAGGTGTCGGGCCGATGCGAGGAGAGCCGATCAAAACAGTTCTTTATGGGCATTCTTCGCAATTCCTTCGCGCCTTTGCAGTTGCTCTAATCCTGTCGAATCAAATCAACCACAAAGACGCGAAGTCAGTCGCAAAGGGAATCCTTTAGAACAGAATAAAAACAACGTCCCCCGCATCGGCACTCATTCCAGCAGAACCAGACCTCCGTGCCTCCGTGCCTCCGTGTTGAATCTTCTTCTTCAACTCATCATGGGAACAACCCCTTCAACCTCAGCGCCTCCGCGACTCGGCTGATGGCGATCGTGTAAGCCGCTGTGCGATAGTCGCAATCGGCTTCGTCCGCTTTCGCGTTCACCTGGTCGAACGCGCGTTCCATGATGATCTGCAATTCGCTGTTGACGCGTTTGATGTCCCAGAAGAAGTTTTCCAGGCCTTGCACCCATTCGAAATAGCTGACCGTCACGCCGCCCGCGTTGGACAGAATATCCGGCAGCAGCGTGACGCCATTCTCGCGGAGCATTTCATCCGCTTCGGGTGTCGTAGGACCATTGGCGCCTTCGCAGACGATGCGCGCTTTGATATGCGGCGCGACCGCTGCGGTCACCGTGTTTTCCATCGCGGCCGGTATCAGCACATCGCATTCACAGGCCAGCAACTCTTCGTTGGTGATCGAATCGCCTTCCAGTCCATTGAGCGTGCCGTTCTCGCGATAGAAACGACCGACTGCGTCGATATCGATGCCGCCTTCGTCGAACAATCCGCTGGCCCGCTCGCTGATGGCGACGATCGTTGCCCCGCGCTCGGCCAGCAGCCGGGCCGCATGGAAACCGACGTTTCCAAACCCCTGCACCGCGATGCGCACATCTGAAAGTTTTTTGTTTTGCGTCGAGAGGAATTTGCGCAGCACGTACATCACGCCGCGACCGGTCGCCTCTTCGCGTCCGAGCGATCCGCCGAGGGTCACGGGTTTACCCGTGACCACGCCCAGCGCCTGCTGGCCGATCATCATTGAATAAGTATCCAGCACCCACGACATGATCTGCCCATCGGTGCCGGCATCGGGAGCCGGGATATCTTCCATCGGCCCGATGATCGGCATGATCTCGCTGGTGTACCGCCGCGTCAGGCGCTCTTTCTCGCCCATCGAAAGCTTGCGCGGATCGCAGACCACGCCGCCCTTGGCGCCGCCGTAAGGCAAGTCCACCAGCGCGTTCTTCCAGGTCTGAAGCATGGCCAGCGCCATCACTTCATCCATGTTGACGGCGGTGTCGTAACGAATGCCGCCTTTGAAGGGGCCGCGGGCGTTGCTGTGCTGCGCGCGATAGCCGGTGAAAACCTGGATGCGCCCATCATCCATCCGCACCGGACAGGAAACGGTCAGCACGCGCTTGGGCGTCGAGAGCACCGATCGCCAGGTCGGGTCCAGGTTCATCGACTGGTAAACGCGATCGAAATACAGGTGGGCGTTCTGCCAGAATTTGGAATGGCTTTCAGGGTGGGGAGCCAGGCGGTCGGTGATTCGTTCAGTCATGGCGCTTTCGAATCCCTTCTATTCCAAAGCGTAAGATACGATCCCCCAAAAGAAAAGCAGCCCCGACTGCAAATGCTTCGCGCCTCATATAAAGCGTCATTGATCCAATAATCTGCTGGAAATTCATGCGATTTGTGGCTATCCACCGCGCAACTCTTTTGGTTTAGCCGCTACCGCTTGCGGTGCGCGTCGAGAAGCGCGTTTGCAGAAAACGTCTCGTGAATCTCGAAACGGTGCGGGGGTTCTTTTTCAACGAGCTTCGCGCGAAAAGCGCGCACCGCAAGCGGTAGCGGCTAAACAATAAGGATTCCCATTCACGTCAACGATGGAGCTGCACATCTTGGCGCAACTTCGTTACATCGTACGATTCCCCCATGACCCAGGCCTCCAAGACTGTCCGGCGCTGCAGCCGATGGATCATCTTTTCCGGTCTTCTCCTGATGTGCGGCTGCTCCAGTTTCGATCGCGACTGGAAATCGGCCGTCGACACCTGGAAAGTCACCGACTCCACCGACATCACCGGCCCCTGGGAAGGCACCTGGCAAAGCGAGGTCGGCAGCCACTCCGGCGCCCTTCGCTGCCTGATCACCAAAACGGGTGATTACGAATATCACGCGCGCTTCGCCGCGACCTATTGGAGATTCTTCCACTTCGGCTACGAGATGAACCTCAGTGCCGAACCGCACCTCGACCGCCTGCACTTTTCCGCCACCACCGACCTGGGAAAAATGGCCGGCGGCATCTACCACTACGACGGCAACGCCAACAGCTCCGATTTCGAAAGCACGTACCACTCCGACTACGACCACGGCACATTCACTATGACGAGGCCGGAACTGCCGTGAAGAGTGCGAGACGAGCGTAGAGTGAAATATGGGCCTCGAAGCTTACAAAACGATTCAACCGCCGTTTACGTTGAAGTTCCGCGAGATGTCGAAGCCGGAGCTCAAGGATTACTTCAAATGGTTCATGGAGATGATCCCGCAGCGCATCGAAGAGCTGAGCAAAGCTGTGCGGCAAACGCCCGGCTATGAAGAATGGCAGCCTGACAATACCCCTGATTCGCTCAATGCGCTTGGACAATGGCTATCAGAACATGTCGAGACCCGGCAGCGAACTCCCCAAGAGATATCTGAAATTGAAGATCGCCTTGCATTTCCTATAGAAGTTCCGCGGATCGAGCTAACAAACAAGGCCTTTTCGCTCGCGATGGATGTAGGGATGTATATCAGCCAAGTCTTTTTGGTGAATCACCCTTCACTGAAATGGGAACAGCGGGTTAGCGCGTTGCGATCCGTCGATTATGGACAGCCGGTCCTTATCGACTTCGGCCGGCCCTTCAACCCGGTCCGAATGATGATCACGCAGGCATACGCTCTTGCGGACAGGAAGTGGGATGGCCGCAGCCTGCGGGAGCTGTATGATATTTGGGAGAAAAAAGTCATCGGCGAGTGACTGCATGGATCTCAGCCGCGCCCGAGACTTTCCGAGCGGCGTTGCACCAGAATCGGGCATCTCGCAAATTTTCCCCGTGACCGAAAGAGAATACTTCATTGCATTGGAATACCGCGTTTGTCGGGAGCTGGCCGGCATGCGCGACATCACCTTGCGCGGCGTCTGGTGCGATGGATTGCTTCCCGACCCTCAAATCGAAATCTCCCGCCGCCATCGGCGGATCGCCGGCAAAGTCTGGATCGGTTTTGGCGGCTCGCATCAGGAGTTGTGGGACTTTCACCTGCTCCTGGGCGGGATGGTGAAAGACCCCCAGCAGATCGACTGGGCGGCTCTTCTGCCGGCCAATAAAGTCACCGGCTGGCTCTCCATGGATTTCGAAAAGAAGCTCATGACGCTACGACCGTACGCCATCTATCCCGATATCTTGCCGAGTACGGCGTTCACACGCCCGCGTTAAATCTGATAGCCGATGCGTCTGCATCGTCCTTATCCACTTTAGCCGCTCCGCCTGCGGAGCGCGTCAAATACATGTCGATTGCCGAAGCGTTCTCGAAGAACCAATCCGAGTCCCCCGGCGGTCCCGGACCGCAACCGCTTCCCACCCATTTGACGCGCCCCACAGGTGGCCACAGGTGGGGCGGCTAAAGTAATCAGGACTCCGCTTCGCCTCGGCGATCAGAATGAATCATCGCGTTCCTTCCCCTCCAGGGGAGCTAAGTGAGAAGGAAGAGCGGGTGGGAGAGGGAGCGTGAGGGAGAGGGCGGGAGAGAAAACTTGAGGCTTGATGGTGTCTCTCCCGCCCTTTCCCTCACATTCGCATGACCCAGAACCCTGTCCAACCATAACTCTTTTTCGCGCCTGTCTTTGCGCCCTTACGAGCTTCGTGGTCATTCGGGTTTGACACAAGACCGCCCCAAAAAGCCAAAAAATTTCAGGAATATTCTTGCATCATTCTCGTGTTCGGATTATGTATGGAAGGTATATGATCGGATCGGTGCGGGATGGGCCCGCGCCATTGTGGGAGGACCTTATGTCAAACGAGAGAGAGGCAGCCATGGTTGCGCCAAGCACAAGTGATGACGGGCGAAGCTCGATGGTTTCAAGCCCCAGAGCTCAGGAGCAGTATATCGATATCGGCGTCGCGGAAGTGACACCCCGGCAGGAAGCGGCGATCCGCGCCCTGGTCGCGGGAATGACTTACAGTGAGGCGGCAGCCGCAGGGGGCGTCGATCGCGCGACCCTCTTCCGTTGGCGCACGCTCGACGATGATTTCAAAAACGCGTTGGAGACATTACGCGAGCAGGAATATGAGCAGGCGTGTGACCGATTCAGAAGCTTGACCCAAGCGAGCCTCAAGGCCATCGAAAATGGGCTAGCCAAAGGCGACGATCCCAGGCTGGGCTTGAGCGTCCTCAGGGAGCTGAATCGTTCATCCTGCCGCATCGTTCCTGTCCCGGAAAGCAAGGAGTATCGGCCGAAGAAACCGCCGGTTGAACCCCAACTGTCGAGGAATGATCAGCAGGTCAGGGATGCAATCAGGGAGCTTACACCCTGGCAAGTGAAGAATACCGGATCGCTCCTCGCCCTGGGCCTCGCTGCGCACAACGCCCAGATGGCCGCAAAGTTCCGCGCTCATTTCGGGCTGCCCGATGATTTCCCGGTCAACCGTGAACAGATCGACTTGGCGGCGTCCGGCGCGCTTCCCGATCCCGCCACATATGACCCGCGAAAGGACACCTGGCGGTTCGGACATTCTGTCGCGACCACACCCGAAAAATCGTGAAAAGTGGTGCGTTTTGGTGCATTTTGGTGCATTTGCAATGCAATTCACCGCGACAAATTGAACCACCGAGGAATATCGATGAAAGCAAATCGAGACATCCGCAAGCCGCGCCCGGCTGACCGGAAGATAATGAAAAGCCGTCCAAGCCCCGGCTCCGCGCCGGGCCGGAGAATTGCCGACGAGTTGGTTTTCCGTAGGATCATCCGCCTTATGGATGAGAAGCTTAAGGAAGTAAAGCTCCTGGATTTGACGGCTCAGTACCTGCCGATTCGAAATGAGATTCGGCGGGCGATCGATGAAGTCTGCGATTCGCAGGCCCTGATTCTGGGGCCGTACGTCGAGCGATTTGAAAAGAAGCTGGCGGCCTACTGCCAGACGAGGGCAGCGATTGGCGTCAGCAGCGGGACCGATGCGCTGCTTTGCTCGCTGATGGCGATGGAAGTGGGGCCGGGCGATGAGGTGATTTGCCCGTCCTTCACCTTCTTCGCCACCGCCGGCTGCATCGCCCGGCTGGGGGCGACGCCGGTCTTTGTCGATATCGACCCGGCGACGTTCAACATCGATCCGGAAAAGATCGAGGCGAAGATCACCCCGCGGACCAAGGCGCTGCTGCCGGTGCATCTGTTTGGTCAATGTGCCGACATGACGCGCATCAACCAGATCGCATCAGCGCACAAGCTCAAAGTTCTGGAAGATGCGGCCCAGGCGATCGGCGCCAAGCACAAGGGGCATGCCGCCTGCTCGCTGGGCTTCGCTGGGTGTTTGAGCTTTTACCCGACCAAGAACCTGGGCGCGTTTGGCGACGCCGGGGCGATCTGCACGAATGATGAAGCCTTCGCGGAGCGCTGCCGATTATTGCGCGTGCACGGCTCCGGCCATCAATATCACCACAAATACATCGGCGGCATGTTCCGCCTGGCCGCGATCCAGGCGGCGGTGCTGGAAGTAAAGCTGAAATATCTCAACGACTGGCACGAAGCCCGCCGGCGCAATGCGGCTCTGTATGACAAGCTTCTGGCCGGCAGCAAGGTGGTGACGCCGCGCATCGAATCGGACAATTGGAGTATTTACAACCAATACGTCGTGCGCGTGCCCAATCGCGATCACGTTCGGGCGATGCTGGCCGACAAGGGGATCGGGGCGGCGGTGTATTACCCGATTCCGCTCCATCGGCAGGAATGCTTCGCGTATCTGAATGTGCCGGAGGGGGCGCTGCCGGAGACGGAAAGAGCGTGTCGCGAAGTGCTGGCGCTGCCGATTTACCCGGAGTTGGAGGAGGAGCAGGTCAAGAGAGTGGCCGAGGTATTGCTGGAAACGGTGAAGTAACTAAATCGCCGATGCGCGCTCTACTCCCTCTCCCGGTATTCCGGAGGAGGAAAAAAAACGCGGGGCGAAGAGTGCAGCAGGGGTTTTACTACGATTGCGATACAAATTGCGCATCATCGAGGCCGGCGAGCGGCTCGGTGCTGTCGCCGAAGTGGGAGACGGGGGCGCCGATGCGCTTGAGGAGCGAGACGTAGAGATTGCAGAGGGGCGTCTGCTTTTTGTATTCGACGTATCGGCCGGGCGAGATCGAGCCGCCCGCGCGGCCCGCGAGAACCAGTGGCAGATTGTGGGGGTTATGGCTGTTTCCATCGCGCATGCCGGCGCCGAACATCACCATCGAATGATCGAGCAGCGTTCCTTCGCCTTCCTGAATCGACTGCATCTTCTCCAGCATGTATGCATATTGCGCGGTGTGCCACTGATTGATCAGCAGGTACTGGCGGAGCTGCTCGGGATCGTTCTTGTGATGCGAAATCTCGTGATGGCCGCCATGGACTCCATCGAGGAACGAGAAATTCCGTGGGCTGACCGCATTGCCGAACATGAAGGTGCTGACGCGCGTGGCATCGGTCCAGAAGGAGAGGACCATCAGGTCCAGCATGATGCGAACATGCTCGGTGATGTCGCCGCCGCGCGAGAGACGCCGGTGCTCCATATGTTCCGGCAGCCGCTCCCAGGTCTGGATGCGCTTGTCCATCGCTTCGATGGCTTCGAGCTGTTGTTTGGAAACATGGTTCTGATCGGCGCGGCGTTTGGCATCAAAATCGATGCGCTTCTCGAGGGCACGGACCGAATCGAAATAGTTGTCGAGCTTCTGCTGATCGGCGGTGCCGACCTTGTTGCGAAGGTTCTTCGCGTCGTCGGCCACCAGATCGAGGATGCTGCGATCATCCTTGCCGCCGGCAGTGTCGGGGCGGAAGACGCGGTTGAAGGCCTGCCGCGGGCTGATTTCCTTGGCGACCGGAGTCGTCGGCGTGCTCCAGGCGATGTGCGAGCCGTAGACGCGCGTGTAGCCGACGTTGGTATCGACGCCGGTGGTGACCGGGTCGATGCCCAGTTCGAGCGAGGGCATCGCGGTTTCGCGGCCGATGCGCTGAGCGGCCAACTGGTCCATCGATACGCCGCCGCTGCGAAGGTTCGCGCCGGTGGTCTTGGTGATGGTGGTGCCGGTGAGATAGCCGGAGGTCTTGACGTAGTGACCATCGCCGCCGATCGAGCCCTGATTCATCAGCTCGGCCAACACCAGAAGCTGATCCTTCACTTTTTCCAGCGGCGCGAGGGCGGGCGAAAGTTCATCGAGCTTGCCGGTGGATTTGGGAGCCCATGCGTTGGGATTAACGCCATTGGGCATGTAGAGCACAGCCATGCGAACCGGTAACGCCGGCTTGACTCCGACCGCGGCTTCAATCGCCCCGGCGGCGCGCGGCGTGGGAATGTCCATCGCATCGAGCAGTGGCAGGGCCATCATCACGCCCATGCCACGAAGAACCGTGCGACGCGAAAGGCGGGAGGTCATGGTTGTGCACTCGCTTCCTGCCGGGCCGGCAATTGGGCCTGGCGATACTCAAAAGGATAGCTCTTTGCGATTTCCAAAACGAGCCTACTGCTCTTGCAATCGTCCTGCTCGACAGCCCGGACGATCGAATCGATGGTCGGCTGATCGTAATACTCCAGCCCTCGTCCCAGCGCGTAGGCCAGCATTTTTTCGGAGATATTCCGGATGAATTCATCCTTATGACCGGTCATCAGGACTTTTTTCAGCTCGGAGGGGCCGGAGAACTTCTCGCCGGTCAGCAGCACGCCCTGCGCATCGACCGGCGCGCCGGCCTGCGTGTCGCGCCATCGGCCGATGGCGTCGAAATTCTCCAGCCCGAATCCAAGGGGATCCAAGCGATTATGGCACGAGGCGCACTGCGGATTGGCCCGATGCTTCTCAAGCGTTTGGCGGAGCGTCAGCCCTGTGTTATTGCGATCGTCAGCCGGGAGCTTGCCCGCATCGGGCGGCGGGGGAGCGGGCGGCGCGCCAAGGATCGCTTCCAAAACCCATTTGCCGCGGAGAACCGGGCTGGTTCGCAGCGGATAGCTGGTGACGGTGAGGACAGCGCCCATCGACAGCACGCCGCCGCGCTTCCCGCTGGTCAGCTCGACGCGCTGCATGTCTTGGCCCTTAATTCCATCGATGCCATAGATGCGGGCCAGGTCGCGGTTGACGAAGGTGTAATCGGCATCGAGCAGCGTCAGCAGGCTCTTGTCTTCTGCGAACACCGAATTGACGAAGTCCACCGCCTCGTCATACATCGCATCGCGCACGGCAGGGGTGTATTGCGGATAGCGCCGCCGATCGGGTTGGACGGTCGATTTGAGCTCGCGGATCTGCAGCCATTCCGAGCCGAACTGCTCGCCAAGGGCTTTGGCCTTTGGGTCTTTGAGCATTCGGCGGACCTGCTTCTCCAGCACCGCCGGCTCATGCAAATCGCCGGCTTTGGCCACCGCAAAGAGCTCGTCATCGGGCATCGACGACCAGAGGAAATAGGAGAGGCGAGTAGCCAGCTCGAAGTCGTCAATGCGATAGGGCTGATTGGTGTCGCGATCCTGTTCGATGCGGAACAGAAACCGTGGCGAAACGAGCACGCCTTTCAAAGCAAACCGCATCGAATCTTCGAAGGATTTGCCTTCACGATCGGCATGGTCGAAGAGCCGGACGAATGGGTCCACTTCCAGATCATCCACGGGCCGACGGAAGGCGCGGGTCGCAAAAGCGGCGATGTCCTTTCTCGCGGCTTCCTCTTTGGTGACCGAATCGCCGGGCTTGATCTTGATGAACCGATCGGGCTTCGCCTGCTTCAATACATCATCCGCCGCCTTGAGGTAATCCTCCATCAGGATCGTGGGGATGAAGAGCGTGTCGGCATCGTTGTCGAAACCCTCGCCGCCGGCGCCATCGACCGGGAACAGATCGGCGGGATGACTATCGACGCCGAGAAGATCTCGAATGGTGTTGTTGTACTCCGCGCGATTCAGGCGGTGGATCGTCACCCGGCCAGGGTTCTTCACCTTCACCTGCATCGTGCTGAGGGTCGTGTGGACCCAGTTGACGATGCGCTGCCGATCGATCTCCGAAGGCTGCGGCTTGCCATCGGGCGGCATGTCGCGCTCGCGGAGCTTCTCCATCACCGTTCGCCAGAGCTTGGGGTCTCTCTCGACGGAGTGGGCGTTTTCAAATTTGGTGAGATTGACGTCGCCCTTGGTCTTCTCGCCACCATGACAGCGATAGCAGAATTGCCGCAGTACGGGCTTCACCTGCTGCTGAAACTCGTCGGGAATGGCAGAAGTCGGTGCGGCCCAGCCTGGCCGAACCAGAAAAAAGAGGCCGAGCAACAGCCCGGCCACGATCAGCCGCGGAAATGTCTGGAAACGCCCCATCTTCAGGTATCTATCGCCAACACCCATCTGGAGTTGAAACGATTACCCGCACAAAAAGTTCATTGGGGCGAAAGACGGATTTCCGGCCTATATCTTACCCAAGACCAGCAGAATGATGATGATCAGCAGCAGCAAGCCGATGCCACCACTCGGATAATATCCCCAGCCGGCGCTGTAGGGCCAAGTCGGCAGGAGTCCCAAGAGCAGGATCACGAGGATAACGATCAGGACAATGCGCGCGGTGCTGTTCATGTTTCACCTCTGTTTGCGTTAACCAAGCTCTGCAAACGTCGGGCCAAACAAGCTCAGCAAACCGCCGGGGCACGACGGTTAACCCGCGGTATTCAGTTGTCCGGCCGTCAATCAGGCCAGCGCATAGTCTGCCAAGGGAAGGACTTCGGGCGCATCGCAATCCTGCTCAAGTCGAATTGGCAAATTGGCGTGCCGCTCATCCAGCAATGTCATCGCCGATTCGAAAGCCGCAAAATGGCTGTCGGCATCGATGCCGCGCAGCAGTTCCCAAAAGCCGTCCACGTGGACGTAGAGTTGATACCGTTTCATCGTCGAGCCCTTCGTCGATGTGACAGTCCATTCGATATGAAACAACACTCACCTACCGCTCGCGCGGCCGATCCATCGCCGGACGTGCGATTCATCGGAACGCGGCGAGCGGACCAGAATTATTCAGACGTTCAATTGCCGGACCTTGAAGTGGAGGGAAGGTCATTCCCCGTCCAGCACGCTAACTATTACAATCGATAATCGGCCGATTCGCAATAGAAATGTGCAACTTTTTTATAGCCGGTGGGTGGGCACCGGGCAGTCCGAGACACTTGGGGCGCTTGCCTCGGCACCGCCTTGCTGGCATCTTTCGGCCCATGCGAAGCTTAAGCTTATTGATCGCGATGGCAGTGATGGTTGGCTGCGGATCGAATCGCAGCGCAGTACCCAGCACAGCGCAGCAGCCCAAGCAGCCTGTGGCGCCGGCCGACCATAAAGTCGTGCTGGAAGTGGACCCATCATGGACCCAGTTCGTCCAGGCCAATTACCAAAAGCGCGTGCGCGCAATCTTGATTGACAATCCAGACAGCGTGGTATTTCCTCCCACCCAGCCGACGGTTGAAGCGCTTTATTCGCCGGAAACCGGGACCGATCTGACGGCCCAGGGGCCGGTGCAATATCGCGACGCGGCAGGGCAGTTGCGCGATGGGGTTTACTTTGTGCGCTGGCAGACGCCCGGACGAGCCAGCGGGCCAAACGTTCAGTGGAAGCCGGGCTTCGTTTCAATTTCGCAGGAAGCGACGCCGCCCACGACGACGGTGAATCCGTCTGTTCCCGTTACCCAATAAACCTCTGATAAAGACAAAACCCTCCCGTTTGGAGGGAGGGTTTTGCACATTACATCAGTTCACAGAGCCAGGCTTACTTGGTCTCTTCGATCGATTCGATCGTGAGGGTGTCACCCTTTTCGGTGCCCTTCACGGTGACCTTGGTGCTGTCATGCTTCTCGAGGAAGGCCTGGGCCTTCTTGTTGCTGGCGGCATCGAGAACCCACATCTTCTTGCCGCTGATGACGGCATAGCCACCTTTCTTACCGCACTTGAGGGCGCAGTCCTTTTCATGGTCGGCTGCCGAAGCCTGGGGATCATCCTTCTTCATTTGCTTGGTGCCGCAGGCCTTGTCGATCAGGACGCCCTTGACCGTTTCCTTGTCGCTGCTGTCGGCAGCGCGCGAAACCTGACTGAACGCCATCGTCGTCGACAGCACTGCTGCCGCGATCAAAAACCGTCGCATAGAACCTCCGCAAGAAAGTGTGTCCTCGCCCCTTTTTCTCATTTCCCTGCCGTTCCAAAATGGAATTGGGCTTAAGGGCGATTCTAAGTGGACCCATGCAGGATGAGCAATCTAAAAAATAAAACGGGATTTGACGCCCGTCATCTGTAGGGCCACCGCTGTTTTTTACCAGCCGAAGGGTGCAAGTGTTGCATGAGAGGTCATTTGCCCATCGCAGGATGCAGCACTCGCTTATCGCCCTGGCGAAGAGTCACGTGTTGCTGATCCAGCTTTTCTAAAAGCGGCACCATGACACGCCGGCTGGTGTTGAGTGCTTGGCGAAGCTCACTCACCTGACTGGGGCCATGCTTGCGCAAATGGCCGGCAATGACTTCAATGGCTTGGTGAAAATGGGAGGATAAGAGAACCAGATCGGTGCCGATCTCGATGACTTCGCCGCTGCCGATGAGGAATTTGAGAGCTTGGAACGCGCGAGTGTCGGGCGTGAGCTGTTTCCTAGAAGGGGGATCAAAAGCCTGTTGGCTAAGAGTGTTGCGAATCTTGTCGGCTGAAGCCTGAAGGTGAGCCGGGAGGGCGGGGCGATGCGCAGTTCGGCCGATGGTGGCCTCGGTTTGGGTGAAGCCACTTTTCTTCAGAGCTGCGAGGAGATCGTCGAAGATATCCACGTTGGCAGGGACGTCCGGTGCGATTGCGGAGCGCAGCTCCGCAAGCGGCAGGCCCGTACGTTGAGGATGGGCAGCATGGTTCTTATCGATGGCGTCGGCAGCGCGCGCTGTCAACGCCTGCCACCAGTCTGCATCACTAATGGTGGAGCGACCGGCGATAATCTTGCCCTGAGCTTCCAGGTGGGCAATCGCGTCCTCAATGCCTTTCTCACTGAAGCTGGACTGGGCCAAAAGCTGTTCGCGCGGCAGAACGTGTCGATCGGCGAGTATTGCGAGAATTCGCGATGCCGGATCGTGGGCTGCGCAGAGCCCCTCAAGGCCCGCCCGTCGAGCAGCCGATCGAAATCCTCTTCGCTGGGCACACGGATCGAGCACCTGGCCGCCAGCGATGGTGCGTCGGCCCGATGAATCCCGCAGAATGAAACGGTCATCGGCAAATAGATAAGCAGGCGATTCCAGCCGAAGTTGTGCAAGGGCTGCTTGATCGCCATGAAGTTTCTCGCCCTGCTGCAGGCAAAGGCGCGCCGGCACATTTGCGCTTCCGAAATGGAGACGGACGGGCGTTCCATTAACAAGGGCGTGTGGGCCCCGGTCTTCAGCGTCCCGATTGCTTCGCTCGATCAGCACATCGAGCGTATCGGATGGCGTTCCCAGTCCGGTGATCGTAACCACATCGCCGCGGCCAATCGTTGCGCTACCAATGGATTGATCGCGGGGATACATGTCAGGAAGGTTGAGCGCCACGCGCATGCCGGGGAGGGCCTGCGTGATCTCACTGTTGCCTGACTGCATCGAACGGATGCGCGCCGTGACACCGGCTGGCTGAACGACGATTTGCTGGCCGCGCTGAAGTGTGCCGCCCATTAAGGTCCCGGTGACGACTGTGCCGGCGCCTTTGATCGTGAATGCGCGATCGACCGCAAGCCTCGGCTTTCCCAGGTCCGGCCGAGGCTGCGCATTCTTCAGCGTATCGGCAATCGCATGCTTCAACTCTTCGATGCCGCGCGCTTGCGGAATGGAGGTGGCAATGATTGGAGCCTCGGCCAACGCTGTTCCGCGTAACTTCAAGCGAATCTGCTCGCGCGCGGCTTGTTCATCTGAAACAAGCTCGGCTTTAGTGAGAGCAACGATGCCGCGCTCGACGCCGAGATACTGCAATATTTGCAGGTGTTCCTCGGTCTGCGGCATCCACCCGTCATCAGCCGCCACGACCAGCAGGGCAAGATCAACCGATCCCACGCCCGCCACCATATTCTTCACGAAGTCCTCGTGGCCCGGCACATCGACAATTCCGAGGCGAATGCTTTGGGCGTCGTTGCTGGAAGAAACGGGCAGCAGCGCGTGGGCAAAGCCAAGATCGATCGTGATGCCTCGGCTCTTTTCCTCGGGAAGCCGATCGGGATCGATGCCGGTCAATGCCTTGACCAAGGCACTTTTGCCGTGATCCACATGCCCGGCGGTGGCGAGGATGAACGGTTTGGCGTCCATTAGCAACAGAGTCGTTCTACACCGCAGCCCTTCGAAGAGCCGCGATCAACTCTGCGTCTTGCCGCGGGAAAACCGTTCGCAAGTCCAGCTTGAAGCGGTTGCCGGAGATGTAACCGATGACCGGAGGACTTGCGGCGCGAAGGAGGGCCGCGAATGCATCGAGCGGTCCGTTGGGTTTGAGATCGACGGTGACCGACTCCAGCGAAGAGCGCGGGAGGGCGCCGCCGCCCATGCGGGATTGACCAGTTCCGATTGTGGCACCGAGTGGGAGATCGGCCAACGCTGACACAATCGTCTGGGCGCGAAGCCGCAAAGCGGCGGTGGATGTCTTGAGCATTTCAACGATGGGCAGTCCACTGTCGGCACTGCCCGATGGATCGGGCTGCATCTTCAATTGAAGATCAACCGTCACCTGAAGACTGGCGAAAATCAGCTTGTCGCATCGCAGGGCGCGGAACAGGGGATTCCGCTTGAGCTGATCGATCATCTTCCTTTTGCCGGCGATGATGCCCGCTTGTGGACCCCCGAGCATTTTATCTCCGCTGAAGCAGACCAGATCGACGCCACGTCGCAGCGTTTCCGATGGCGTCGGCTCATGCTCCAGGCCCGCGAATGATTCGGTCGGCATCGTCGCGCCGCTGCCGAGGTCTTCGACAAATGGGATTCTCTTTTTCCCCGTGAGGGCCGCGATCTCTTCGGTGGCAGGCGAATCGACAAACCCCGACATGAAGAAATTGCTGCGGTGAACCTTGAGGATCAGCGCCGACTGTTTGGTGATAGCCCGCCTGTAATCGCTCAGCGTCGTCTTGTTGGTGGTGCCGACCTCGCGGAGTTCTGCACCGGCGGCTTCGAGGATTTCGGGGATGCGGAATCCGCCACCGATTTGAATCAGTTCGCCGCGCGAGATGATGACTTTGGGACGCGCCGGCGTGACGAAATGGCGGAGAATCAGGACCAGTGCTGCAGCACCGTTGTTGACGACAGTCGCAGCTTCAGCGCCACAGAGAACCGCTAGATTGTGCTCGAGATACGAGGCGCGTCCGCCTCGCTGGCCGCCGGTCAGGTCGTATTCGAGGTTGTTGTAATTGGACGCGACCGACTCGATCGTTTTGACGACTTCAGCTCCAAGCGGAGATCGGCCAAGGTTGGTGTGAATGAGAACGCCGGTGGCGTTGATGACCGGCTCGATCTTTGCGCGGCGCAATGCTTCAATCGATGCGCTGATCCGCTCGACAATCTGTTGATGCGTCAGCGGCTCGCACGCAGCACGAATCGACGCGAGCTCGCGCCGGATCAACGCAGCCAGCGCCGCCCGCGGCAGTGGCGCGTCGTCAAATTCCTTGAGAAGGGCATCCACGGAAGGGATGGCGCGCAGCGAATTGCGTTTCATCGAGACTGATTTTGCATGAATTCGAGTGGGAGGGCGAGGGGTCTTTCGTTTTCAAACGTCCTCTGACGTTTAGCCGCTACCGCTTGCGGTGCGCTTTCCTCTACACGCGAGATAGTCGACGGAAATTCCACGCGGCGATCACTTCCGTACCGCTTCTCCTCGCAAAGCTTCTTAGAGGCGCCCCACAGAGGGGCGCCTAAAGGGATAAGGACGCAATAGCGGCGGCAGGAGATTAACAACACGCACGTGAACGCGTCGTCTGACTTCTGCGACACCCAATCGTCGTCCGCTCCTTTATCGCGCCGGAATGTGAATCGGCTCGCTGTCCTGCGTGTCCGGTTGCGTAGTCGGTTCATCGAGCGGCGTGTATTCCACCGTCGGCAGATGATCCGCCGGCTGAGTCTGCGGAACGCTGCCGCGCTGCATGCCGCTCAAATGTTCCTGGAACGTTCCCGGCGCCACGGCATTGGGCGTCAGCTTGGTATGCTCCATTTCCTGCTTCGACATTGGATCAAGCGTATCGGGCTGCTGGGCCACGTGCGGCGTCAGGAAAATCAGCAACTCCGTCTTGGTCTTGTCCGTCTGGGTTCGGCGGAACAGTTCGCCAAGAAGTGGAATGTCGCCAAGGATCGGGACCTTGTTGACCGTCGTGTTCTTGCGATCTTCCATCAAACCGCCGATGACGATCGTCTTGCCGTCGGGAATGCCGACGCGGCTCTGCGCGGTCCGCTGATCGAACACCGGCGACTGCACGCCCGGTGCAATCTGGATATTCGAACTGGTCAACTGACTGATTTCCGGCGCCACGTCGAGGATAACCAATCCTTCCGGATTGATGTGCGGCGTGACGTTCAAAATGATGCCGACCGGCTGATAGGTTGGCGTGGTGATGAGCTGACCGGTATCGGTGACCTGAACATTCGTCACGATCGGCACCTGCTGGCCGACCGAGATCGAAGCCTGCTGATTGTCGCTGGCCAGAATGTACGGGCGCGACAGCACGTCCAGCTTGCCTTCGGTCGCAAGAGCGTGAAGCGTTGCCTGCACGTTGCCTTCCAGCAGGCTGACCGCCAGGCCGCCGTTAGAGGCATAAGCGCTGGTATTGCCCATGCTCTGGCCGACGGTCAGGCCTTTTCCGCTGGGGCGCTGATTGAGAATCGAGAAATCCACACCCCAGTCGCCGGCGTCTTCGTGCGTCACTTCTGCAATGAGCACCTTGATCAGCACCTGCGGCACGGGCTTGTCGAGCTCTTCGATAATGTGCTTGACCTGCTGCTGATATTTGGTGGCTGTCGTGACCAGCAGCGAATTCGTATCCTGGTCAGCCACGACCGACACTTCGCCGGTCAGGTCGGTCACGACATGCATCATGCTCGACGACAGCGATGTCGGAAGCCGCGAACTGGAGCGGTTAGCGCTAAACGGAGCGCTGGATGTGCTGCCAAAAGCGCCGCCCATCGTCGGCTGCCGGAAACCGTTACCGGAGCTGATGGTTCGCGCCATGCTGCTGCTTTGAGATTGAGATGAGGCGGAGTTTGTTCCGTTGCGGTTATAGGCTCCGGTGCCGCCGGGCATCTGGTAATTGCCGAACATTTCGTTCAGCACGAATTCCAGGTTCTGCGATTGCGCATTGCGCAGGCGGTAGATGAAGAAGGTTTCCTTCGAACTCGGATTGGAATCGAGCTGGTGAATGATCTTGCCGACAACTTTGAGCAGGTCGCCGGGCGCTGTCACGACCAGTGAATTGGTTCGATCATCGGCTGACGCATGAACCTTGCTGGGCCGACGATTGGGATCAGTGTTATTGCTCTTCGATTTGGAATTGGAGTTCGTCGCGGCATCTGGATCGAAGATCGAGTCGATCAACGTGGCGGCCGAGTCGGCGTCAGCATATTGAAGCTGGAAGACCTGCAGGTCGTCGGCGGCTGCCGGGTTGGCATCCAGCAACTTGACCATTCCATCGATAATCTTCAGCGTGTCTTCCGGAGCCGTCACCATTACGGTGTTGGTGCGGTCATCGAACGTGGAGATCACATGCGCGTGGAGCGCATCTTTGGGCAGCGGCTTGTTCTTGTCCTGGGCCGCCTGCGGATCGGGCGTGAACATCGTTGTCAACTGCTTGGCGGTTGCTGCCGCGTCCGCAAAAGTCAGCGGGTAGGAACGGAACTCGTAGATCGTTGATGGATCGGCCTCCAACTCCTGAACGATCTGCTCGACGACTTTCATTGCCTCCGGCGGGGCGGTGACCATCACAGTGTTCGTGCGGTCGTCAGCCGTCGCGTTGACCGGTTCGTACTTGGACGTATCGGTAGATTTCGTATTGTCCGGCGGCTTGAAGAAACTCTGGATCGTCTTGGCCGCATTGACCGAGTCGGCATGCTTGAGATGGAAGAACTTCACATCCGCGCCGGCATTGGGACTGACATCCAGTTCCGACACCAGCTTATCCACGATCTGCAACGCCTCGGGCGAGGCGTTCACGATCAGCGTGTTGGTCCTTCCCTCAGCGGTGACGTTGATGCGCTCGGGCTGCTGTCCGCGTCGTCGCTCGCTCACATCATTGAAAACCGAAGACAGCACCTTATCGATCGAGGTTGCGTCGGCAAATTTCAGGTGATAGCTGTGGATGTTGGGGCTGATGCCGGGGTTCGTGTCCAGGTCGTGAATGATATTTTCGATGATGGCCAGCGTTCCCGCCGGTGCGGTGATGATGAGCGTATTGGTGCGCTCTTCGACGCTGGCGGTCACGTGCGTGCGCACGCTCTGATCGTTCAGACGCGTCTGTCCCTGCTCCTCTTCGCCGAACATCGAGAGGATCACGCGGGATACGGAGTAGGCGTTGGCCGACTTGAGATGGAACGTCTTGATCTGCGAAACTTGCGAATCGTTGTTGTCCAGATCGTGAAGCATTCCCTCGATCAGCTTCACGGTGTCTGTTGGGCCGGCGACGATGACGGTGTTCGTGCGATCGTCGGCCGCGGCGGTGATGTGCCCGCCATTGAGCGCCTTATCGATGCCACCGCCCAGCGCCTTGCTGCCTTGCCGCTGCGCTTCAAGAAACGCGCGGATCTGATTGGGATCACCGCCGCGAATGCGCGGCTCCTCGGTGTGGAAGATCGACAGCACGAGCTTCACGGCAGAGCTGGCGCTGGCGTTCTTCAGTTGAATGACTTTCAGCTCCGACTGACTGGATTCGCCCTTGTCCAGCGTAGTGATGATCTCGACAACGCGCTTCACGTTGGCCGAGGTGTCGGTCATCACGATGGCATTGCTGCCGGCGTTCGAAGCGACATCGGCGTCGGGGCCGATGATCGGCTTGAGATCGGCCTGCAGCTTGACCGCATCGACATTCTTGATCGGAATGACCTGCGTAATCAGCTCATCGGTCGCGTCGATGGCGCTGGGATCAGCGCCAAAATGAACGGGTGTGTCGGCATGTCTTCGTGCACGATCCTCCCGCACGATGCGCAACGTCCGGCCGTTTTGCATCGCAGCCAGCCCGTTAGCACGCAAGATCGTATTGAGAAGGTTGACCGCCTGCTCTGGAGAAACCGGCTGCAGACTCAGCAGCGTCACCCGCCCATCGACGGGCACATCCCGGATCACCACAAACCCTGCAACGTCCGAAAGGTACTGCAAAACAGCGTCCAGCGACGCGTCTTTGAAATTCAGGCGAATCGCCGAAGGTTGGCTGTCAGCCGGCTGCGTATCCAGCGGCTGGGTATCAGGTTGCGTATCGAGTGCCTGCGTGTCCGCGGGCCGTGAATCACTTTGCGTTGTTGAGGGGCGTGTCGTCGGTGGCTGGCTCTGTCCCAATAGAATAAATGGGGACAAAGCGAGTGTAATAATGCTTAGTCGGACGACGCGAGCCTTGTACGGGCGCATTGAAAGCATGAGAAGATTAATTCCATGGCCTTCGATGCCCCGCATTACAAAAGCGGCGCTCACTCCCATCGAACCGGCCGTGCTCCTACTTACTGCCGTTCGATGGGGCCGTTGAACTTTCCAACGTGCGCAAAACGACGCACCCTAACTATTTTTTGCTCGGCTCGGCGCGCGGTCGAATGGTTGGTCTTTCTAGAATCGAATTGTTTAGTGGTGGTTCTTCTTCTGCCTTTGTGAGCCTTTGTTGTTTTGCTTAGCAGTGTGTTCCTTGGCCTTGCCGGGCGGCGTCGATTTCGCCTTGCTCTTATATCCCATTGCGGGAGGAGTAGCGGGCGCGACGGGTGCAGCCGCGGCTTTGCCCTTTTTTGCTGGCGGTGCTGTTGGAGTGGCCGGCGTTTGCGTGGGTGTCGTGGGAGCGGGCGGCGTCGGTGTCGTGGATTGCGCACCTGCAGGTGTCACGCCTTTTGGCGCATTACCTTGATAGACGGTGTCGTTACCTTCCGAGACCAGGCGATTGGTTCCCGAACCCCCGATCAAAATATTTGTTCCTGCTTCGCCGGCAACCGTGTCGTTCCCCGCGCCGCCGTCGATGTAATCGTTTCCCGATCCGCCGACGAGCGTGTCGTTTCCGGAGCCGCCCAGAAGCGTCATCGGGACATTGATTGGCCCATTCAATTCGAGCACTTCCACATCATCATTGCCCGAGCCGGCATTGACGGTGACGGAATTGACGCTGGAGGCGGTGAAGCTTTGAGTCGCGCCGTTGACGATGACATCAAGCTGCCGGGGATTCGTCGCATCGAGTGTGATTCGAATGACGTCGTTCCCTGGCGTGCCGTTTACCGTCAATGCTCCGCCCGCGGCAAGCGATACTGAAGCACTCAGTAGCCGCCTGGGCTCTAGAGTCTGAATATGCTCGCCGGAATGGCGCTTTAGCCGTCTGCGGCTTTTCCAAATCTTAATGAACATCACAACCTCCCTGAACTGCAAGAGGCGATTGCACTTGGCGCTGGACAAACGGCATCCGCCGCCTCGAGAATCCATCGCCGCCTTTCTCTTACACCGGGACTCAAATCGCCGACAACGGCGAAAGTTCTCATGGATATGGGAAGGGGGCGGAATGGCCGCTCGAACGGGATAACCCAGTCCGTTTATTTGTCCATTATTCATCCCTGACGGAAAGTTCAGGAGAAGGCAGCACCCGTGGGATCGACCGCTCGAAGCATTTTAAGGCGATGGTGGAAGCCGACCGTAGTTCTCGCGGCAACGACCTTGATGGGTTGCCAGAATCATGGCGCTTCGTCTTCAAGTGCCCAAAGCAGCGCGCAGTCTTCGGCGCCGGAGCCCAGCAGCCCCCGCCTGATCACCGGCCGGCACATCAGCCCTGAACCCATTGCATCGCAGGACGTCGGCAGTAACCCAGCGAACATGATTCCAGTGCTCGATGGCAAGTTTGTCATCTCCACCGACATTGGCTACCGCCAGGCCCTCTGGTCGATCCGGACCGAGGATGGCAAGGGCGTTTCGCATGTCACTTTCACGGGCCGGCGCGGAAATCTTGATGGATCGAACGGGCTGTATTACGGCTTGGCCGCTTCGCGCGAGGGCAAGGTCTACGCCGCCCAGGGGAATCACGATTCAATTGCGGTCTTTCAAGTCAGTTCGGAAGGAGAGCTGACGGCAACGCAGACGATCAACACCAAAAAGCATGATTTTCCCACTGGTCTGGCGTTGGATGATCACGGCCGGCTTTATGTGGCCAATAATGATCCTCAATCGACCACGCTCCCCGAGCCCAGCAGCGTGGCGATCTACGATCCTGAATCGGAAAAAGAGCTGGGGCGCTACCGCTTTACCGACAGCTTCGCCCAGGCGCCGAATTTTCCGCTCGCGGTCTGCGTTCTGCACGATGGCAGCAAGCTTTATGTCGCCAGCGAGCGCGACGGGGCAGTATATGTTTTGAACACGACCGATCCCGCACACATCACAATGGCCGGCAAGATTTCGACCGGCTCGCACCCTGGCGCGATGATCTTTGACAAATCTCAGCGGCGGATGTTCGTCGCCAACGCCAGTAGCGACACCGTCTCGATCGTCGATACTCAAACCGATCAAATCACCGGCACGGTTCTGCTTCGGCCCGTCATCGCCAAAGATTTGCCCGGCGCAACGCCGACCGGCTTGGCGCTGTCAGCTGATGAGAAATGGCTTTATGCAGCGCTTGGAGACATGAATGCGATTGCCGTCGTGGACATCGGCGATCTTCAAGTTGAGAGTTACATCTCAGCCGGCTGGTATCCGACCGGAGTTGCCCTTGCGCCGGATGGAAAGCATCTGCTGGTGTCCAATGCCAAAGGAACCACGGCGCACTATCCCAATCCGGTGCCGGGGAAGCGACATCAGTCGCCATTGAATATCATCGAGGGAAACGTCCAGCTTCTGGCGATTCCCTCGAAAGATCAGTTCAAGGCGTCGGCGGAAAAGGTGATGGCGGATAATCGCCTCACGCCGCGGCATCTCAATAACGACAACCCGCTCAAATCCATAAGCCTCCACTCCGGCAAGATTCAACATGTGATTTACATCGTCAAGGAAAATCGCACGTACGACCAGATCCTCGGCGACATCCCCAAAGGCAATGGCGATCCGCAGTATGTCATCTTTGGCCGCGATGTGACGCCAAATTTGCATGCGATCGCCGAGCGGTTTGTGCTGCTCGATAACTTCTACGACTGCGGGGAAGTCTCCGGCGACGGGTGGGTCTGGTCCACGCAGGCGATGGCCAACGAATATGTCATCCGCAATGTGCCGTATGGATACAGCGGGCGCGGGCGCCATTTCGATTACGAAGGCGAAAACAACGGCTATCCCACCGGGGGATTTCCCGCGAAGGACGCCAATGGCAAACCCTCAAGCGATCTGCCGGTGTTCAAGAACGGCGCGCGGCCTATTACCGATGTGGCTGAAGCGCCCGGGGGACACCTGTGGGATCTGGCTGAGAAGAACCATCTGACCTATCGCAACTTCGGCTTCTTTGAAAACGACGGCGGGAAGACCCGCGACGGCAAGCGCGTCGCACCGGAGAATTGGCCCAGCGCCACCGGGCTGCTACCTGCCGGCCACGATCTGGCTGGCGTGACCGACATCGATTACCGCCGATTCGATCTGGATTATCCCGACAGCGACGCGCCGCACCTCTATTACGAGAAGACTCACGATCCGCGCTTCCTGTGGGGCAGAACCAAGTACGGCACTCATGACGCGCCGTGTCGCTTTGCCGAATGGAATCGTGAGTTCCAGGAAATGCTTCGCAAAGACCCCAGCGGCAACTCAGTTCCAAATCTGATGACCGTGCGAATGGGCGACGATCACACGTTTGGCGCATCGGCCAACAAGCACACGCCGCGCTCGATGATCGCCGACAATGATTTTGGCGTGGGCGAGCTGGTCGAGGCGGTGTCGCGCAGTCCGATCTGGCATTCCACCGCGATCTTTATCATCGAAGATGATGCGCAGGACGGGCCCGATCACGTCGATACCCACCGCTCGACCTGCTACGTCATCAGCCCATGGATCAAGCGAGGCAGCGTCGATCACACCTTCCATAACACCGCAAGCTGCCTGCGAACGATCGAAGATTTGCTCGATCTGCCGCCGATGTGTCAATACGACGCCACTTCGAGTCCGATCATGGATTGGGACTCGGCTCCGCGCAATGTCGAGCCTTTCCAGGCGACCATGCCCGCCGAAAAGTATGCGATGGAACACAATCCTGATCGCGGCCAGGTGCGCCCCGTCAGCCCCGAACTGAGCCTGCTGGAGCAGTCGGCCAAGATGGATTTCTCCGTCGAAGATCGCGCGCCAGCGCAGGAACTGGACGAGATCATTTGGCAGACGGTCAAAGGGCCGGGTGCGAAAATGCCCCGCACGCCGCATGGGTACATGCCGGCATCGGGGAAGCAGAAGGATGATGACGATTGAACCAGTCCTTTGTAAGCGTTCCATTCGCGAAGTCATATTTCGAAAACTTATCGAATTGATGGCGCGCTTCGTTAGACGTTGCGTGTCTGCTAACCGAGTTCTGAAATTCGAAATCGCATATTCCTGCGCGAATCGCGATTGCGGTATGCTGCTGACAGAGCAATATTTGAGAAGATGCGACGTACCCGCGCGGTCATTCTCTCAACAGGTATCGTGTGCCTCCTCGCGATTGGGTTGTTCTATGGCTCGCGGTTCAGGCATCGCCGTGCCCCCATCGCAAAAGCCGAAATCGTAAAAGTCAGCCTGGACCCGAACCGGATTGTTGCGATGGAGAAGGTAGCGCCATCCGCGTTGCCGGAAATTGATGATGACCCAAAATCCCCGCCGAAAGATGATCAGGTCACTTTCAAGCTCCCCAAATCCGTCATAGAGGAGATGGGCCTGGGCTCGAGCCTATTCGATGTGCAAGATGCTTCGATTAATGGCGTCGTTATCAATTCCAAGGGCGGGTTCATCAACTGGAGTTGCACTGGCTTAACCGATTATTGGTCCGAAATACCTGCATGGGGCAAGACAGTCCGGAAGGGATGGAAAATCACCGTCGATCAAACTCGCACCACAAGAACTTCCGGTGTTTGGCATTCCAACCCCCAGATTAAGGTAATAAACCGTGCCTCGGGCGACGTGTACCGAGTGGTCGCCGATTGCGACATACAGGTCAAAGATTTCGGACCGATGGATATCAGACCCACCGGCGCTACCGTAAGGTGGCATGCGCCGGTTCGATTGGGCTCTGCTCCCGCTGACGCGGAGCATCATTCTCCCTGATCTTCTTCAATGTCGTCGTCATCCAATCCCGTTCCAAACGACTTTTGCTCATTGGCCGATGGTGGCGAGTATTCATCGCTGCCGCCGGTGTGGTCGAGGCTGTCGGCATCTTCGCCGTGTTGAGCGGGCGGGGTCGCGCGGGCCGCGGGTCTTGTGGAGCGTGATTCTTCCGACCTGAACTCGGCGGCGTCGAGGGTTTCGTCAGGTCCTTCGGCGGCTAATCCAACTCCAGTTCCAACACCGACGACGTCAGTGTCAATGTCGCCACCACTTCCCGCGCCCGGTGAGCCGATGGCATGGCCGACTGCGCTTTCGCGGATGCCGCGCGAGCCGGCGCGCTCGGAGCCGGTTCCCTGATCTGGCCCTTTACCGCGCCCACCAGCGCGAGGTCTTGCGCGGCGAGCGGGTGTTCCAAAATCGCTCGATCCGCCCGGCCTCTTGACGCGCGATGCCGAGCCAACTTTATTTTTCGATCCCTTGGCAGAACTGGCCCTGCGGGCGCCGCCAGTAGCGGCAGGCCGGGAGGAAGCGGTCCGAACCGGTGAGCGGCGCTTGGACGATGCCTTGCCTTTACCCTTGGCCCGGCCGGCTCCGCCGGCTTTGCGCTTCGAGCCGCCGGCCGAGTGCTTGGCTGTCGTTTTCCGCTTGGATGAGGTTTTCGATTTTGCTTTTCCCTTGCCAGCCCTTCCGCCGCTCTTTTTCTTGGCCATCGGATTAGCTCCTGTTGTGATATCCCCAGCAGGGGTTGAAGATTATCAGAAGGGACCGCGCCGCCGATAGTCGCAAAATTGCTCGGTTGGCCCATAATCGTGTCAAAATGCTGACCGCAACTCGTGCGGCAGGAGCGGAACCAAGTCGCCTCGTCTCACGTTGTAACGGAAGGGACGCGTTCTGTTTGGCAAGTGAGCAAGTCGATTGACGAGCCGGCCTGACCGATAAAGAGGTGGTATCGCGAAACGTTTGACGATGCAGCGTCCGATCGAATCAAGTCAATCTCAACCCCCGGCTCCCGCGCCCACCCGGCAGCCGCAGCCGCCACCCATGCGCCAAGGCATGGCCCGCGGGCCTTTTGTGCGCGTCATGACGGTTTTCATCGTCTCTCTGGTGATGGCGATGCTCGCGACCATTTATTGGCGCGATCTGAAGACGCCGGAGCCGTCCTGCGCCGTCGTGCTGTATGGCGATCAGACGCTGGCGGATGCGAAGGTGAAAGTTTCTGGATCCAGCGGCCATTGGGAAACGACAATGTCGGCCGAGAACAACTATCAAAGCTCCGTTCTGCTGGAGCCGGGGCAGTATTCAGTAGAGGTAACCCATAAGGGGCAGGTGATCCTGAATCACCGATTCGTCCTCGATCGATTTCGAATCGTCAGCTTCGTACTCGATTCAGGCGTGGCGCTAAGCGCTGCCCCAGGAGCGGGGCCGGTGCGGGTTACGATTGAAGGGCAGACCGCCAATCCGAGGCGCGACGTGACGATGTCGCCCCTGGAACTGGATGAGCAGAATCATTTTCATGCCATCACTTATCTTGCCGATGGCGAATACAACGCCACGGCCTGGCGCAATGACCGCCTCTATTCCGCCCAGAGCTTCCGTGTGGAACATGGCAAGCCAGTCGAAATAAACTTTTCGCGTTCGAGCAATTCAGAATGAGATGCAGCAGGGGGGCGTCAAGTTACAAAGTCGAAGAGAGAGAATGAAGGAGCCGCGCACGAAGTAAGCGGATTTGCCGTGGGACGTCGCGCTCCCAATCCGCTTACTTCGTGCGCGGCTCTTTTCGATCATTTAAAGCCTATGCGCTTCACTCCTGCCTGGGATCCGATGCGCGACTAGGTGCCCGCGTCTCCGTCTGCGCCGGTCAGTTCGGCGCTTTCCAATTCCGCGATCTGGTCGCGCAACTTCGCAGCCTCTTCGTATCGCTCGTCCTTGATCGCGCGCTTCAGTTTCCGGCGAAGCTTTGCGAGCGGATCGACCGGCAGCTTCCGCTTGATTTCGCGGGCAAATCGCTTGAGCACCCGCACCTCATTGGAATGCTCGAAGCCGGCGTCCTGCCCGAAGCGCTCGAAGAATTCCTTGATCTCCACCAGCCCCTCTTCGATGATCGCCAGCGCCTCGGCGTACCGTTCCTGCTTGAAGAAGATTGACGCCCGTGCGCGGACATTCATCATTGTGATGTAAGGGCGGTATTGCTCGAGCACCAGCCGATCCTGCTCGTCATCGGCAAACTGGGCGCACAGGTCGAGCACGCGCAAATTGCGCTGCGTGTCGCGCACGACGCCATCAAAATCCTCGAGCACAAACAAGCTCAAATATCGCTGATAATATTGCGACGCCTCTTCGCGAAGCGATTGGCACTGACTTGGCGTCAGGTGAAAGCCCACTTCGACGCCGGCCTTCTTTTTGTGATCGGCCAGTTGCGTTTCAAAGTAATCGAGAAGCGACTCGCAGCCGTGCGGGCGGTGCCCATCGGGCCGGCCGGTCAGCTCCATCTGGAGCAGACCCAAATCGATGCGCATCTGCAGCTTGGGGCTGCCATCGCTGCCGGCTACTTTACGGACATTCAGCGCGCCGGGCTCATAATCCCAGCCCTTGAGGACGCCACTGATATCCTTGCTGGACACCCTGCCTTCACTGCGCGGGCGGTGCTGTTGTTCTTCGTTCATCGGCCAACTCCATGGAGGCAAACTTCGCCTTCCCACGTCACGCCAGAGCGACCGGACATTTTCTCCTTGCGCTCAGGACACAAGACATTTTAGTCACCTTGCGCCGGCAGACAAACTACAGCCGCGCTGTGAACATGCGACTATAAAGAATGTCGTGAGTTGGAATCGACGCACTTCAAATTCGGATTCGCGATGATGATAAGCGGGGGGAAATTTGACGCCGGCCGCCGGTACCCGCTGCCCCCGTCGCTTGCGCGTTCGCGGACGGGATTAGCGGCTCCGTCCGCGAAAGCGCAAGCGACGTGGGGTCGCGGATTCGGCGAAATGTGGGGTTTACCGCTTTGCCGGCTGAAGGTCTCCAATGGCGAGATTGCGGTCGTATTGGAGCTTGAATTCGTAGTCGATCGTGCTGGTCGCGGCGGTGCTTTCATCGGGCTTGATCGTCAAGTCCCAGCGCAGCAGGTTCTTGGGGCGATCGACGCGAAGATATTCTGCGTCCTGGCTCAGCGCCGGCGTGGTGCTGACCAGTTCCACGGCAACCGCCTCGTTCTGGCCGTGCGGCAGCCGATCCCAAACCTGCAAATTCACTGGACTTTGTTTGTAACTGCTGATGCGCAAACGGTATTGATACGTCTGCACCTGGTTGCCGCCTTGGATGGACCGGGTTTTTGAAACCAGCTCGCGGTCCACCTGGATCTGCGGATCGACGCCGAAACCGGCGGTGAACTTTTCCCCGATGGCGACTAAGGGAAGCCGCATTCGCCCGACAAAGTCGGTGCCGACGTACATGGTCGCTTCGCCCGGCAGAAGGACGTATTGCGTGCGGTTGGTCAGCTCTGCCAGCCGATAGACGTGCGGCGAAATCACCGGCACCGTTTTATAGAAGTAGTCCGGCGACACTTCGATGCGCGCCACTTCCACAAGCTGCTGATCGTTTCGCGACGGAACGGTCATTCGGGTGGCAAGGTGATAGGAGACGCTAGGGCCTTCCTTCTCCGCCTGCGGATTCTCGCCCGGGGCATCTTCGCGGGCGAGCAGATCGCCAAATTGCTCCGCGGCGGCCGCAGTGTTCAATGACCCATTGGCAGCCTCGCCTCGATTCTGCACCAACTCCTGCTGCGCCTGAGCGCGCAGGCCTCGTGCCCGTCTGTAAGCATCCATCTTATTGAGTTCCGGCATCGCAGTCTGGCTTTGCCCTGGAGGCACAACCGTGATTTCCAGCGCCAGCAAATCCGGCGGCGCAGCATTCAATCGAGGCGTCGCGGTGGACAACACGAGTTCGACATCACTCCAGTCTTCGCCTGACTGCTGGCTGACCGATCCGAGATACTCGACCTGCACCGGATCCTTTTCGCCAGCGCTACGCAGCTTGTATTGCGGCTGCCAGGTCGCTCCATTGACCAGATAATTCAATCGAACCTGCCCGGCGGCGGCGTTGCTCTTGTCGACCACAATCACCGCTTCGCGCTCCGTCCGACTCGTCCCCGCGGCAAGCTCGCTGATCTGCCGTTGGAGAAATTGGATTTGCTCCTGATTAGCCGCCATTTCCTGCTGCACGGTGACCTGCTGCTGCCCGTCGGCAGCCCGTCGTTCCATCATGAAATTCGCAAGCTTGATGGTGTTGTCGGCATTGAGCTGCCCCTTGTCGGTCAACTGCTGCAACGTCGCGGCGGTAAAATTCTCCAGCTTGGTAAGAAGCTGGATATCCTGCCCGATCACCTCGAGCTGCTTCGCAAGCTCCTGGTTCTTATCAGTCAGTTTGTGAATCTGCTCCTCGCGGCTGCGCACCTCGGCTCGCGTGTCCTCAGCCACTGCCCGCGTACGATAACGTGTGGTCAAAACGCGAATGCCGTCGCTGCTTTCGGTAAACAGCGAGCTGTCGATCGTCTGTGGCGGCAGGGGGCCGACCACCAGCTCGACCAGCCCTTTTCCCTCCTTCACCTGAACCTGTCGCGTGACCAGGGCGGTGCCTTCATAAACGGTGACACCCACGATTTTGCTTTCGGCGCTGGCGGGAAGCTCCGCCAGCGGACCGGCCGGTCGGGTGGCCGGTGCGACCTGGCCCAGTACGTTGCTGCCGAAAACCATGACGCCAATCAGCGCGCAGACTCGTGCCCATGTCGGCATAACTGCTCCGATGAAAGAGGAAATCGTCCCTTATAAGACCTGTATGTCTTAGACATGGAGACGGCGGAAAAGTTTCGCGAATCGTGGCTGTTGCCCGGCAGATTCTTAAGATGCTCCTCCGAGAGGTTTACGCGAGGCTGTGGCAACGGAAACTCACCGCATGCGAATCTGTCTCTATACCGCGACCGCATTGCCCAAACTCGGCGGGCAGGAGGCGGTCGTCGATGCCCTCGCCCGGCATTTCACGCAGCTGGGTCATCGCGCGGTCGTACTCGTGCAGAATCCGCGCGCGCCGCTGCGCCCCAATGATTCGCAATTGCCTTATCCGGTCGTCCGTCACCCGCGATTCATTTCCACGCGGCGATTCGTTGGCCTTTACAAGCGATGGCTACTGAAGCTTCACGTCCGTGAACGATTTGATGTGATCCATTGCCATGATGTTTATCCGACCGGTTATCTCGCGGCGCTGTGCAAGCGGGAGCTGGGCATTCCTGTCGTTATCACCAGCCATGGCGGCGACGTGAAGGAAGGCAACGTGCGGATCGTGAAGCGTGGCATGCGGCCGCGATTCATTCGCGCCGTTGAGTCGGCCGATGCGCTGATTTCGATCGGCAACTTTACGGAAGAGGGATATCGGAAACTATCGGATCGGCTGCCGCCAATTGTTTCGATTCCCAATGGGATTGATTTGTCGCCGTATGAGTCGCCAGTGGATCAGCCGGACAGCTTCGCGCATATCGAGTCAGATTCTTACATCCTCTTCCTCGGACGCCTCGCCAAGCGCAAAGGCGTGGATGTTCTGATCGACGCGATGGCGAAACTCCCCGGCGCGCGATGCGTTATTGCCGGCACGGGTGATGAGCGCTCGTCCCTTCAATCGCAAATCAATCGACTGAACTTGAGCGATCGCGTTGAGCTGGTGGGACGAGTCGATGGAGCCGACAAAATCTGGCTGCTGCAAAATGCTCGTTGTGTCGCGATGCCTACGCGAGTCTGGGAGGCGTTCCCACTGGTGCTGATCGAAGCCTTTGCGGCGGGCAAACCGGTGGTTGGATCAGCTGTCCCCGGCATTGCCGACCTCATCGAAGATGGAAAAACTGGCCGGCTCGTCCCACAGGAATCGGCTGGCGACCTTGCATCCGCGCTTCGCGATTTTATCGATGACCGAGCTCTTGCGCAGCAGATGGGCGAGCAGGGCCGGCTCTTCGCCCAGCGATACGCCTGGGAAAACATCGCACAGCAGCATCTCTCGCTGTATCAAAGCCTTATGAAGGCTCCAATCATATAAGAATGCCACAAGCGTCTAAGGGGTGGCACTGGAACCGGCGTAGGTGCCACACGTACTATGGGTGTCGTGGCGATGGGCGAGAAATCCTGGTCGTCACGAAGCCAACCGACTTCCCGCATCTGTGTCTGCAGGGAGGTGATAGATATGTGGATGTCGAATTTGTACGTGGTTGTGGATCCTCGAAACGCCGACCGAAACAGCTTGAACGACATCGCTTCGGCAATCTCCGAAACCGGGGCAACTGTGCTCGCGATCGATGAGCAGAATCATGTGATCGAAGCGATCGCCCCGACCGATGCCATCGCGACCATCCGTCAGATGGATGGCGTCGCCTACGTTCGCGGCAGTTTCAGTTATTTCAAGGAAGCGGCTCAAGGCGCAGCCTAAGAGAGACTCACTTTGCGGAAAGCTGATGTGCCTGCGCCGTGGGATCGCCTTCAAAGCCAGATCATCAAATGCCGGCAGTGTCCGCGGCTCGTCGCCCACTGCCGGCAAAAGGCCGCCGAGAAACGCGCCTCCTTCCGCGACGAAACCTACTGGGGAAAACCGGTTCCAAATTTTGGTCCCGCGACGGCGCGGCTGCTGATCGTGGGCCTTGCTCCCGCGGCGCATGGCGGCAACCGAACAGGCCGGGTGTTCACTGGCGATCGCTCCGGGGATTTTCTCTTTCGCGCTCTATACGAAACCGGATTTGCCAATCAGCCCACGAGCCGCGATCGCGACGATGGCCTGGAAATGATCGATGCCGCGATCACGGCCATCGCACATTGCGCGCCGCCCGACAATAAGCCGCTGCCTGACGAACTGGCGAATTGCTCTTCGTTTCTGACTCAGTCCTTCGATCTCCTCCCGAACCTTCGCGGCGTGGTCGCGCTTGGAAAAATCGCCTTCGATCATTGCGTTCGGCTGTATTCCACCCGTGGCTGGCTGCCCGCCGGCCCGAGACCGGTTTTTGGTCACGGTCGGCAATATACCTTTCCAAACGCGTCCTTTCTCATCGGCACTTATCATCCCAGCCAGCAGAACACCTTCACCGGGAAACTCACGCCCGCCATGATGCGCGAAGTGTTCGAGCGAGCGCGTCGTATGCTGGATAATCCGACCAGCTTTAGCGCCAAGAACGCCAAGGAGCCAAGTACGCCAAGAAAAGAATTCAAATGAATTCCTTGGCGTACTTGGCTCCTTGGCGGCCTTGGCGCTAAAGAGGTGGGGTATTCTCATAGACTCTCACCCGACCGCTGGTATCTCCTCGCCTCCTGAACGAAAATTGCTCCGACATCTTTGCACCGCGGAGCAATCCATGAGAAAGCTGATCGGTCATTTCATATTCTTCGCCTTCCTGTTAATCGGAACCGTCGGCCGGGCGGATCCCTCTTCATCCCATGCCGGCGAAGCTTTGCTCAAAACAGACATCATGGGCATCTTCGCTCATCCCGATGATGAAACCGGTGCGTCTGCTACGCTTGCGCTGTATGCGCGGGACCGCGGCAAGGTGGTGGCCAACATCTACTGCACGCGGGGCGAGGGCGGCGGGAATGCAATCGGCAATCAGTGGGGCCGGGCGCTTGGAATTCTTCGCGAAGCGGAACTGCGCGATGCCTTGTCCATCGTTGGTATCCGCTACTGCTTCTTCCTCGATCGCGAAGACTTCTTCTACACCGAAAGCGCCTCGGCGACCTTCGCCAAGTGGAACAAAGAAACGACGCTCGAATCCCTTGTGCGCTACGTCCGTACGCTTCGCCCCGATGTCATCATCACCATGAACCCCGCGCCGGTGCCGGGGCAGCATGGGCATCATCAGGCTGCCGCCATCCTCGCCACCGAAGCGTTCGATGCCGCGGCCGATCCGAATCAGTTTCCCGACCAGCTTAAGAAAGATGGGCTTTTTGTCTGGCAGGTTCGAAAGCTTTATTTCACCGGCGGCGGACCGCACGCCACGCAGATCGATCTGAATCAGACACTCCCCAATGGTCGCTCGCCGGCGGATGTTGCCGCCGAGGCGGCGTCGCATCATCGCTCGCAGGCGTTTGGGTCTTATACGCCGCGCCGCGGCCCCGCGCGGCCGCAGTCGTTCATCCTGGCCAAGAGCGTCGTGTCATTTGTCGATGGAGAAACCGATTTGCTCCGAGGGCTGCCAGTTTCCGACGACAAAGCTCATCGCGTGATGCCGCCAGCGCAGTGGCGGGGGGAGAGCCAGCGGCTGATTGAATTTGTTCCCCGTCCCGCAATTGCTCAATACCAGGCCTGGACGCGCGCGCAAGGTATTGAGCACGTCGCCACGCACATGACGGCTGATGTTCCCGTTATAAGCGGACAAAGCAATGACGTTCATTTGATTGTCCACAATCGCGACGCCTCCGCTCTTCAGGGAAGGATCGCCCTCGAAACGGCGCAAGGCTGGAAGCTGGATCCTCAATCATTGCCATGCACGGCACATCCCAATTCAGATGAACCGCTTATGATTCACGTTACACCGCCGCCGGGCGTGCTAGCTGATGGCTCGCTCACAGCCTCATTGCAATCGGGCGGCAAGACCTTCACCGCTTCTGCCAAGGCCCATCCGGTTCCATTCATGGAGGTACCGGCTCTTTCAGCCGCGCCATCACTGGACGGCACCGAAACCGAATGGGCCGGCGTTCCCGCTCATGAAATCCTGCCGACCAATCTTGTGCAGGGACGCGTGAAAGATGCCGCCGACAGCAGTGCGCATTTCCGCGTCGCTCACGACCGCAACTTCATCTATTTCGACGTGGACGTGAGCGATGATGTCGTCGTTTCCAACATCGCCCCCGATGACATCCGCGGCCACTGGCGCAGTGACTCGATCGAAATCTGCCTCGACCCCGCCGGCAGCGCGGAAAACACGCTCGGCTGCTTCAAAGTCGGCATCTTCCCCTTCGACACCACCGGCCATGTCCGAGCCGCGCGCGATGCGGATGCCAACCAGGGGCCGATCGAAGAAACCGCGCCGCACATGCGACTCTTTTCCAACCGCACGCGCGCTGGGTATCGCATCCAGGCCGCCATTCCCTTTGATGAAATCGGCATCGCGCCCACTCCAGGGAAAATCATCGGCTTCAACCTGATCATCTACGACGGCGACAAAGCCGACGCCGCGATCGGCGAAAACATCAACAAATCCCGCATCGCCTGGTCCACCCGGCCGGGTGTTCAAGGCCGACCGGAGGACTGGGGGAGGATTGAGTTGAAATGAACTCCGATGCTCTCCCAAGAAAATTACGCCGTGCCTCGCCGCGATGCACGACAGGTCGCTTGCGCATTCGCGGACGGAACCGCGATCGTTCAATTCAACCAAGAATCAATCGCGAAAAAATGGTAAACTGACGCACCATGGCTGAGCCGCTGGATTACCGCAATCCTCGCAATACCAATAACGCTCCGGGTTTTGGCGTGCCCGCACAGCCAGTGACCGTAATCCCCCTGGAGTTCGAACTTCTGCTCACGCGCACGCAGGACCTGGCTGCGGCGCGGGCGATAGAAGTGGAGCTGGCCCGAAAGAAAATCGACGTCTTCCGCCACGATCGCGGCGGCGACAAGGGGCAGGATGTCGAGCTGTACATTCGCGCCGCCGATCGAGACCGGGCCGCGCCGGTCGCCCGGCAGATCTTCTTTCGCCGAAAGCGGATCAAATCGTTTCCGCCGATTGCCAAGGACAATGCGATCGATCTGGGCAGGCGGATGTTCGATTGGTGAAGCGGAAGCGGGAGTCAGCCGTGGCATCCTTCTGGCGGATCACGATCGCAACCCTCCTGGTCGTTTTTGTACTCTACAAAATCTTCGACAACATTGGACCGGGCCGTTGCATCCACGACGATGAAATGAGCGGAATCCGGCTTCATTACGTTGATGATGCGGTTTGTCTATATGCAGGACAGCATGATGATCGGTTGCCCGATAATCTGAAGGTCGCGGTTGCGGCGCTTGGGTTCGACTCTGACGTGAATCAATGTCCTCCCAGCAGGACTCACGGCGCAAAGCTCCAAAATCCGGCCGGATTCATGTATCTCGGCGCTGGTTGGCACATCAAAGATATGGCGAACGAGCAGATCATCGCGTGCGAACCGTTCAGCACGTCCGCTGCAAATAAGAACGAGACGATCGTCGTTCTTCGTGCCGACAGCCATGTCGAATCGATCCCCATCTCCGAAATTGAAAAGCGGATTCACGATGCCGCAATCCGAGCGACCAATCCTGCGAAAATCGCCACATCCCGCCCCTAAAAGTCCGTTAAGTCACCCATTCCATCCGTCGATGATGAACCTGTGCCGGGGCTTTTCGTACAGAGGAGCACAGGCACGACGCATGGAACTGACCGCCGAGCTATTCTCGAAAAGTCTCTTGACGCTTGAATCCCAAGCGGCCTACTTCCCCAACGAGCAGCGATTCGCACCGCGCTCGGCCATGGACGTCCAGGCCACCATCATTCCCCTGACCGCTACGAGTGGCCTCGGAACCAGCGAAGTCGCCGTGCGCGATCTGTCCCGTGCAGGCGTCGGATTTCTGATCGATCGCCCCATGCGGCTCGATGAGCAGTTCGCTCTCGTGCTGCCGCAGTTGGGCGATGCGCCGGCCGTGATTCTCTGCGAGGTGGCCTTCTGGCAGCCCGTTGATGCAAGCAGCTACGCCATCGGCGGGCGCTTCATTCGCATTCTCAAGGACACCACGCAAGGCCTTCACCTCGAGCCATCCGAACTCGCACTCGAATCCGCAGGCGCAGCGTGGCGCGAATCCGCGTAGCGCGATTTCGAACACGCGAGCATTTTTCACCCTTTAAAGCTCACTGTCGACGCTTCAGTATCGCACTGATTACTTTAGCCGCTCCGCCTGCGGAGCGCGTCAAGCGCATGTCCCGCGCAATCGAATTCTCCGATCTGCGAAAAGCATCGCTCGGCGCTCTTACAGTGCTGATAGACTCCCCACCGCTCGACGCGCACCGCAAGCGGTAGCGGCTAAAAGGGGAGGATGACGCACTTCTAATCCGACGCGTTCTGCAAAACAAAACGGGGCGAGCCACAGCGGCCCGCCCCAGCGGAGGCGTTTCAACCCCAAGGGCCCGGTTAATCGATTCCTCCAGAAGCAATCCTGCCAGAATATTTTTCCATCAGCCCCGGCTTCACCGCGATGTAATAAAGCGACCCGGCATCCAACTGATGCCCCGAAACCTGCTCGGCGGACTGACCGATGCCCATGTAAATATCAGTACGGCCCGCAGACCGGATCGCGCCGCCGCGGTCCTGGTCGAGCATGAAGCCGCTGTAGTTGTTCTCCATCGAAGCGCTGCCGTTGCCCTGCGGCATCATCCCTGCGGACGCTGCCGGGATCGGCACTGAAAGAAACGCGACCATCGCCGGCGGATAAACTGCTTTATCCGTTGCGATCGTAGCAAACGCCGTCACGGGGACGTTGAGCGATCCAAAAGGCCCGCCGGGCCGATTCGCAAAGAAGACGGTGCGCGGGTTGAGCCAGAGGTACTTGTCCATCGCCTCCGGATGCTCGGCAAAATAGCGGCGCATCGTTTCGAAGCTCAGGTCCCTGCGCGAGATCACTCCATCTGCCACCATCTGCTGCCCCGGGCTCACATATTCCCGCCCATTGCTGCCGGCATAGCCCACTTCCAGGATTCGCCCATTGGGAAGGCGCAGCCGGGCCGAGCCCTGCACGGTGATGACATACGCGTTCCATCGGCTCGTGACCCACGCCAGTTCCTGCCCGGCCAGTAAACCGCTTTCGACCTCTTTTCGATCTGGATAAGGCGCGAGCGTCCCATCAGGCATGCTCTTATGAGCAACGTCGCCGCTCTCATCGCTGACCAGATCCGCCGGCCGTTTGTAGATGGGCCACTGGTATGATCCGCCGCGCGTCAGGCTGGCGTCGTAGGTGGGCGTGAAATAGCCGGTGAAGAGGACCTTACCGGTGTAGCCGCTGCCGTTGGGGGACGGCGCGCCGATGCTTCGATAGACTTCGAACGTGTCGGCGATTTCCTGATTGAATTCCGCCGGCGATTGACTGAGCACCCCCGAATCCAGCAACGCCGAGAACGCACGCAGCGACGCCACCGCGCGGGCATGGTCGATATCCAGATATGGATACTTCTTCTGACTGCTCCGACGCGCCAGATACGCCAGGCTGTTGTTCACCGCGCGCTTCAGATCCGCGGTGTTCATTCGTCCCAGCGCCTTTGAAAAATCCGGATACTCGCCCGGCGAAATCTTCTCCAACGCCATCTGCCCCTCGGGCAGCGGCGCAGTGAAGTCAATCGCCGTCGGCTGTGTCGCCGGTGCAACGCGCTTGGCCTGACATCCAAAGGAAAAAACGAGCAGAAATGCAGCCGTCCCGGGCACGGCCCGCATCATCCATGAATTCCAATTCGCCAAGATTTCCTCCATGAAATTCGGCAGGCAAGATCATAGCGAATCGCGCGGGTAAAGCCAGAGGAGGGCGCTTGTACTTCTATCCATCCCAACGCCAGTAACCGCTACCCTGTCGCTCGCGCCTTCGCGACCGGAGCGCTGAACCGTCGCGAAGGCGCAAGCGACGTGGGCGGCGGAATCGGCGAAACGCCTCAATTTCCTTTCCCGATCCAGCGGGCATTCGGGACCGTTGTCAAGCATTCTTTTTGAAGTTGAGGTTCAATGCGTTTGCGATCCCGTCGCCGTGGATCATCTCTCCCTCCGGCGAGATCGTCGCCCGCGACGTGCAGATTGGAGGCGTGCAGATGATTTTGGAGAAGGAGTTGGCAGCGAAATGAGCGTGGCGAGCGAGGGATAAAAAGTAAATTGTATTGACAAGAGATATTACAAGTGGAATCAAGGATGGCGGGGACAAAAGATAAACGCGGGTTATCATGTTACACCCTCGTGATCGCGTCCCATCATCGTAAGATGCTTAGGAGTATATAGTTACGTCATTATTGAAGTTGAAATGTGACAACCCGGCAAGTGTAACATTGTGTAACGTGCGACGGAGCGATGATCGCGGCTTCGTGCGCGGCGCTTTTAGGTGCAACATCGGGATGCCGCACCGTCAGGAGTGGATCAGCTCATCCTCCGGCACCCGGCGGGGTTCGGAAAGCCTTCGATCGCGGGGGCGGACGTAGAGGTATTCGATGGCGGCGGCGATCGTGAGGTTGATGGGGATGGCGAGCATCATCCCCGGCACGCCGAAGATCTTGGCCCAGAGCACGACGGAGAAAAGCGTGACGGCGGGGTGAATCTGCACGGCGCCGCGCATGATCAGCGGGAGGACGAGGTAGGCCTCGAGCGTCTGCACGATGATGTAGGTGAGGATCACGCCGACGACGGCGCCGCTTCCCTGACTCGCGGCAAAGAGCAGCGCGACAACTGCCGCGCAGGCGGGACCGACGGTCGGCACTGTTTCTGCCAAGCCCGCGAGCATCGCCAGTGGCAGGAAGAACTTCACGCCTGAAATGCCATATCCCAGGCAGCAGGCGCTGAAGACCACGCACATGCCGCCGAGCGTGCCGATCAGCCACCAGCGCAATTTGGTGGCCAGGTGCTCGAGCATCTCACTAACATTCCCGCGCGCGTGGGGCGGAAGCACGCGCAGCGCAGGGCGCAGCAACACATCAGGTGGGCTTGCCAGCAGGAAGATCGATCCAATGAAGACGAAGGCCAGCCAGAGCAGAATGCCTAAGCCGACGTCGGCTCCGCGCGAAAGCAGAAGTTGCGGGGCGATGAAGGAGCCGAGCTGCTTGATCAGCGTTTCATGAGTGATAGTTTCACTCATGCCGAGGTTGTCGCCCCAGTGGGCCAGCATCTTATCGATGTTTTCCATCGTCTGCGGCATCGACTGGAAATTCCGTCGAATTGGGCCTGCCAATGGGAGCGATAAACCCAGCACGAGTGCGCCTGCCGTCGAAATCAGCGCTAAACCAAGCAGGGCGGCCGCTAATCCGCGAGGCAGACGAACCCGCCGCAGCAGGGGACTCAGGGCGCAATCCACGATCGCAGCGGCAAGGATGCCGAGCACCACCGTGCTGATCGCGCTGAAAAACCAGAAGAACAGCGCTAACGCCACGGCAGCCAGAAACATCGCCGTGAACTTTCGCGAAGAGGAAGTGGAGGCGTTTGCATCGCTCATGCGACAGGGATTCCCGCAGCAGCCAACATCAAGTCATTTGCCCGCCAATTAAGTATAGAGGGCCGGTTCGCGATATTGCAAAGTAATCCCCTACAACCCGCCTTGCCGTCCCCATCCGGCAGAGTTGCCCATTGTTCTAAGCCGATGCAGAGAATTGCTGCCGAATGCCAGCCATTGCCGCGCAGCCGCGCGATATCTGAGGTAAGAGGATCACAGCGCGTGAAAGTCGAGGCGGCGGCATGGGTGCTCATTTTGGCGTGAGCTTCGCGGGAATAGCATTGCTGTTCTGCGCGCTATCCTATGGCGCTCCACCTCTTAATTCGTCTTCCAATGGGCAGCCTTCCGCAGCGCCTTCGCACTTATCGGACCGCAATCCCCTCGTTTCGCCTCGCTCTTTGCCGCCCGGGTCGATCAATTTCGACCCATCCGATGAGCTTTCCACGCCGACCACGCAGCCAACCGATGGGCCGCAGGATGTGGTTGTAAGATCGCCGCCGGCACTGATTCCCGCGTTAGGCGTGCTGGTCCTGCTGGTCATCTGGCGTCGCTATCTCGGTTCCCGCGGCCGTCGCATGGCATTTAATGCCAATCGTCGCGGTCGATAGCACTTCCCAATCCATTTCCTCGCACCGATCCGACCATGGCTCGGATTGATTGACCTGTCATTCTGCTATATTTTGCTTCGGAAGCGGAAGGATATCGGTGTTCATCCGGCGTTTGTTGAAGATGCAGGTCCACGACGATGTGCCCGAGGCAAGGCGCAAGATGAATTATTTGACGCCGGAGTCGGCTACATTTCGTCATGTCGTCTTTCCAGAATTCGTTGGCGGGCCACCAGTTAACTTCACCGCCACCGACGGCTATCACCGCCAGCTTCCAATCGTCCCTTCATCGGCAGGAGCCATCGAGGAGCAGGCCTTCCTGCGGTGGTTGTTCCAGCAGGCAGGCCTCGACTGCGGCGACTATAAAACGGAAACGCTCCGGCGGCGTGTGCCGTCCTGTCTTCGAGCATTGCGGGCCGCGTCACTTTCCGATGCCCGGCAGATTCTCCAGCGCAATCCGGCACTTGTGAAAATCGCGATCAACAGTCTCGTGATTGGCGTCACCAGCTTTTTCCGCGATTCGAACGTTTTCGATACGCTCGCCAAACACATTCTGCCCGAACTTACCAGCCGCGGTTCCGATACCCGGATTTGGAGCGTTGGCTGCTCGGATGGGGCTGAACTGTATTCAGTTGCAATGCTGCTTGCTGAGCGCGAGACACTGCATCGCTGCTACTTGCTCGGGACCGACTGCCGGCCTGATGCGATTAAGCGCGCTTCGGATGGAATTTACGATTCGGATGCTGTGAAAAATGTGCCGGACCCGTTTATCGAAAAATATTTGGTCCGTGACGGCGGTAAATCCCGAATCGTTCCATGGATGCGTACGGTGGTTCAGTGGCGAAGTGCAAACGTGCTCGAAGTTCAGGAACCCGGCGGCTGGGACATGATCCTCTGCCGGAACCTGGCGATTTATCTTCGCGCTGACGCCGCGGGGAAATTATGGCAAAAGCTTCTGGGCAGTCTGAGGCCCGGCGGTGTTCTGGTACTGGGAAAGGCCGAGCGCCCGCAGCCGGCGGAGAGTGTTTCAGTCATCGGCCCCTCGGTATTTCGCCGTAACAGGAGTTGATGGTGCTTTTGCGCGGGGAAATTGTCGTTCGTTCCACTCGGCCGCCGACCTGGCTCGCCGCGCTGATCGCGCTGGCTTGGGTCGTTGTGATGGGTTTCGTGCGCTTTAAGCCGGAGGAACCGGCGCTGCTGTCAATCGGGTTTGGCGTGCCGATCGTCGTCATCGCCTGGTTCCGAAATCGCACGATTCTCTGGACGTCAGTCGCCGCGTTCTCAGTGTTGGTCATTCTTATTTACTTTGTGGTGCGACCGTCGCAGCAATCGACCAACATCCGCGAAGACCTGCTTTCAGGGGCGCTGGTGCTGCTGGATATGCTGGTCGTCGCCGGTATCTCGCACCTGTGGATCGTCAATTCCGAGTCGTTCCAGAAGCAAAACCGGCAGCTTGAAAGCACCAATACCGAACTGGCCACGCGCGAAGAAGAAATCGCCCGGCAAAACGAGGAGTTGCAGTCGCAGACCGAAGAGCTGGAACGCCAGAGCGAAGAGCTGCGGGTCACCAATGAAGAGCTGGCTCTTCGCGAGCAAACGCTTCAATCGCTTCTGGCCTTGTCGCGCACGCTCGTCACTCAGGTTTCGCGCGACGATACGATGAAGCGCATCTGCGAGTCATTGGGCGACCTGGTACACGGTCCTGCCACGGCTTCGGCAATTCTCGAACAGCAGGCAGACCAGCTTGTTGTGCGATGCCATCACGGCTTTGGGAGTCAAGGCATTACCAACGAAGTGATACCGGCCGCACAGTCTTTTGCCGCTTTAATCTTGTCACGCGGGCGCACCGGATATATCGAAGATACAAGCCAGCGGCCCGACCTGATTCTTCCGCAGCCTGCTCAGGGCGAGCCGATGGGCTCGGTATTGGCCGCTCCTCTGCGTGTTGGCGGAAAGCCAATCGGCACGTTGGAAGTTTACAGTCGGGAAAAGCGCCCCTGGAGCGACGAGCAGATTTCGCTCGTGGAATCGCTTGCCGCGCAGACTTCGGTCAGTCTCGAAGCGGCGCAGTTGTTCGAAACGATTAATGGAGAGCGCGAGCGGTTTGAAACGGTGCTGCGGACCGTGCCGATCGGCATTTCCGTCGCCAATGCCGACTGCACCGACATCCGCGTGAATCCCGCGGGCGCTGCAATTTTAAACGTGCCGCCCGATTCAAACGTTGCTCTTCAGATCGCATCAGGGAACTGGCTGGGATTTCGCGACGGCCGGGAGTTGCCGCCCAGCGAATTTCCCATCGCCCGTGCCTGTAAAGGCAACGATACGGCTGCGGATGAAATCGAAATCGTGCTGCCGGGCAATCGACGAAAAATGTTTCTGGTTAATGCCCGCTCCATTCGCGACAAGAACGGGCAGATCGTCGGCGCGGTGTCGGCCTTCGCGGAAATTACCCGGCAGAAAGAGCTCCAGCACGAGCTGGACCTTCGGCGCCGCGAGGCCGAGGAAGCCAGCGTGCGCAAGACGCGATTCCTTGCCGCCGTCAGTCACGATATCCGCACGCCGGCAAACGCCATTTCTCTCCTGGCAGAATTGATCCGGCGCACTGCGGCCAACCCCGCCATGTCCGGCGAAATTCCCGATCTGGCGCGCGAACTGCATGGCAGCGCAATTTCACTTGTCAATCTATTAAGCGATGTGCTGGACATTGCCCGCTTCGACTCCGGCAAGGTCGAGCTTCAGGAAAGCGAGTTTTCGCTCAACGAACTGCTGGACGAAGAACATCGGCAGATGCAGCCGCTGGCGCGCGAGAAAGGGTTGGAACTTCTCACCAAAGGCTCACAAGAGATTGTCCGTATCCGCACCGATCGCATCAAACTTGCCCGCGTGTTGGGAAATCTGATCGGCAACGCCATCAAATTTACCGACCGCGGCGAGATCAGTGTTGAAGCCGGCCGGACTGACGATGGCAGCGCGCAGATTCGTGTTGTCGATACCGGCATCGGCATCGATCCGGAATTCCAGCGGCACATTTTCGATGAGTTCTTCCAGCTTCGAAATCCAGAGCGCGACCGCAACAAGGGGACCGGCCTTGGCCTGACCATCTGCAAACGCCTGATCGACGCCATGGGCGGCACCATCGAGCTTTCCAGCACGCCGGGCACTGGAAGTATCTTTACCGTGATCCTACCCTCCAGTACCGTTCTCGCAGGGCACCGATAGACGCAAAATACATGGCTGAAAGCGACATCAAGAAATCGAGCATTCTCGTTGTAGACGACGAGCAGGAACACGCGCAGGTCATGTGCGAGGCGCTCACGCGCCAGGGGCACAAGTGCGACCTGGCTTATAACCTTCAAGAAGCGCAGTCCCGGCTCGGCCGTCGAAAGTATGACGTCGTCATCACCGACCTGGTGATGGAAGGGCGGCGCGATGGGCTGGAAGTGCTGCATGCCGCGCAGAAGGCGCAGCCAACTCCGCCAGTGATTTTAGTCACGGCACATGCCGACATTCCCACCTGCCGGCAGGCGCTCAACGAAGGCGCTTACGATTACATCGAAAAGCCGCTGGACCTGGATTATTTCCGGGCGCAGGTGAATCGCGCCGCCGAAAAATCGGCCCTTGAAAAAGAGAATCAGCTTCTCCACGAGCAGATCATCGATGTCAGCGGCGTTGAAGGCATCATCGGGCAAAGCGCCGCGATGCAGCGCGTGATGCAAACGGCGCGGCAGGTCGCGCCGACCGACATTCCCGTTCTGATCCTCGGAGAAAGCGGCACCGGCAAGGAGCTGATCGCACGCTCCATCCACAACTTCAGCCAGCGGCGTAAAAGCCGGCTTGTCGTCATGAATTGTGCCGGCTTCGCACCGACGATCCTTGAAGACGAGCTATTCGGCCACGTGAAAGGCGCTTACACCGGCGCGAACGCGGATCGTGAGGGCCGCTTTGAGCATGCCGATCGCGGTACGCTCTTTCTCGATGAGATCGGCGACATGCCGCACGACATGCAGGCCAAACTTCTGCGCGCCATCGAGAACGGCGAAGTCGTTCGCCTCGGATCGAATGATCCAATACAGGTGGATGTGCGTCTCATCAGCGCCACCAACAAGAATCTCGATGAGATGGTTGCCGAGAAACAGTTTCGTGCCGATCTCTATCATCGCATTAATGGCGTGACGATACAGATTCCGCCGCTGCGCGAGCGCCGCGAGGATATCCCGCTGCTGATGCACTATTTCGTGAAGAGCGCCGCCGAGCGATCCGGCAAAAGGATTGAAGCGATCGAGCCGGAAGTGCAGCAGGTGCTGATGAGCTACTCCTGGCCGGGAAACGTGCGGCAATTGAAGAAGGTCGTAGAGCTGATGGTCGCGCTATCGAGCGGGCCGAAGCTCAAGCTCGAGGACCTGCCGGCCGAGATCCGTCCGGCGGGCGGCGAAGCGGTCGCCGGCATGAACAACCTCGTCGGCATCAGCCTCGAACAGGCCGAGCGCGAGTTGATTCGCAACACGCTGAAGCTCACCAACGGCAATCGCGAGCAAGCCGCCAAGATCCTCGGCATCGGCGAGCGCACGCTCTATCGCAAGATCAAGGACTACGACCTGCACGAGTAACCTCTAATGCCCGCGTCGCTTCCTTATCGCGTCGGCCATGGCTACGACCTTCACCGCCTGAAGGCCGGCGGCCGACTCATGCTCGGCGGCATATGCGTCTCAGAGGAGCTCAGTCCTATTTCCCACAGCGACGGGGATGTGGTGCTTCACGCCATCGTCGATGCGCTGCTTGGCGCGTTGGCGCTCGGAGACATCGGCGAGCATTTTCCCAACACCGATCCACAGTGGAAGGATTCAGCCAGCCGCGTTTTCGTCGAAGATGTCATGGGGAAAGTGAACGCTGCAGGCTATCGCGTGCAGAACGCGGATGTGACCATCATCGCCGAGCGTCCCAAGCTCAAAGCGTTCAAGCCGGAGATCGCAAAAACGGTCGCGAATTTGCTCCAGGTCAAAACGGAGCAGGTCAACATCAAAGCGGGGACGAATGAAGGATGCGATGCGATCGGTAATGGAGATGCGATCGCTGCCCATGCGATGATTTTGTTGGGGAAAACCTAAGCAGATTGACTCACGAGAAAGACGCACCCACCTCGGTAGATCTCGATACCCCTTTTAGCCGCTCCGCCTGCGGAGCGCGTCCAGCGGTGTCCCGCGCAAAAGCTACTTTTAAGCAACAAAGCCGCGATGCTCGGCGCTTTTTAACGCGAATGCTTCAACGTCCGCACGACGCGCCCCGCAGGCGGGGCGGCTAAAATGGGTGACCAGCACAATATTCATTTGTCAAGTAAATTTGTGGACCACATCGCTTGCTCCCTGCATTTGGAAATGCTGCGCGGTTAGGGTAATATCAGGATAATGCCGGTGATCATGGAGGATTTTCTGGGGCCTGCGGGGGCCGTCGCGAGACGGCTGGGGGAGCGCTACGAAGTTCGCCCGCAGCAGGTGCAGATGGCCGCCACGGTGCAGGCCGCGCTGCGCGAGAAGCATCACCTGATGGTCGAAGCCGGCACCGGCGTCGGGAAATCCTTCGCGTATCTTTTGCCCGCGATCGACTTTGCCGTGCGCAACAAAAAACGCGTCGTCATCTCCACGCACACGATCGCGCTTCAGGAACAGCTGATCGAAAAAGATATCCCGCTGCTCCAGGCAATCTACCCCGATGAGTTCACAGCCGTCCTGGTCAAAGGGCGCGGCAACTATCTCTGCAAACGCCGGCTGGCGCAGGCGCGTGGCCGGCAGGGGATGCTCTTCGACGAAGCTCGCCAGCTCGAATCGCTCCGCACCATTGAAAGCTGGGCGACGACGACGACCGATGGCTCGCTTTCGGACTTGCCGGGCCTTCCTGATTCACAAGTCTGGGATCGGGTTTGTGCAGAACACGGAAACTGCTTGGGGAAAAAGTGCGAGTTCTATGAGGACTGTTTCTGGCAGGCCGCCAAGCGGCGCATGCAAAGCGGCACGATCCTCGTGACCAATCACGCGCTCTTCTTTTCCGACCTTGCCTTGCGCGCCGCGGGCGTGAACTATCTGCCTAAGTATGACGCAGTTGTTCTCGACGAAGCTCACACTGTTGAGGACGTGGCGGGCAGCCACTTTGGCCTGAACGTCAGCGAGAGCGGCATCCGATATCAGCTTCGCATGCTCTATGACGTGCGGCGCGGCCGGGGGCTGCTAACGGTCCATGGCTCATGTGCGAACAATGCGATCCGCGATATCGTCGAGCTCAATGATCTGGTTGGAGCCTTCTTCGACCGCTGCCTGATGTGGCAGCAGAGCAACAATCGGAGCAATGGCCGGATTCAGCAGGCGAGTTTTGTCGAGAACACAGTTTCTCCGAAGCTACGCGATCTTTCGCTGCATTTGAAGGAAATGCTGCCCAATCTGTCGCACGATGAGGAGATGGCCGAGGTCACCAGCTATGCCGAGAAGATTGCGCTACTCGGACAGACACTCGAAGCAATCATCAGCCAGGGAATTCACGATGCGGTCTATTGGATGGACGTGAACGGCAAAGGATCGCAGCGAAAAGTCAGCCTGCACGCAGCGCCGATCAATGTGGCCGAGGGACTCAAGACGCATCTGTTTGAAAAAGTGGGCTCGGTGGTGATGACCAGCGCGACGCTTTGCACTGGCGCGGCATCCGCATCCAAGCCATCACCCGCGACTGAGGCGCATGCCCCAACCGGCTCGAAATCAGATCCTTTTTCCTACATTCGTGCGCGGCTTGGCGTGGAGGAATGCCAGACGCTTCAGCTTGGCTCGCCCTTCGATTATTCGAAACAGGCGACGCTCTTTCTTGAAACGGATCTTCCTGAGCCGGCCGACACGCTGCGTTTTCTACCGGCGGCATGCGACCGAATTCTGCATTACCTCAAGCAAACCAACGGCGGCGCATTCGTTCTGTTCACCAGCTACAAAATGCTGATCGATGCCGCCAATCGGCTCAACGATTCGATCCGCGAAATGGGTTTTCCGTTGCTGGTACAAGGGCAGGGGGCGACGCGCAAGGCGCTGCTGGAGCGATTCAGAGCCGAGGAACATGCGGTACTGTTTGGCACCTCCAGCTTCTGGCAGGGGATCGACGTGCAGGGCGATCGGCTTCGCAACGTCATCATCGTGAAGCTGCCGTTTGCTGTTCCCGATGAGCCGCTGATTGAAGCGCGGCTCGAAGCGGTGCAGCGCGCGGGTGGCAATCCGTTCATGGATTACTCGGTGCCGGAAGCGATCATCAAGCTCAAGCAGGGCTTTGGCCGACTGATTCGCAGCCGACTGGATCATGGGATCGTTGTAATCCTCGACAGCCGGATTAAAACCAAGCGATATGGCCGACTGTTTCTCGCGGCGCTGCCCGAATGTAAAACCGGCCAGGTGCAATCGGCGCGCAGCAGATCGGTCGGGTAACTTGACCGGCTCTGATTAAGGATTTGTCCATGTGGGGTAATACCCGAGGATGGATCATCTCGATGATTCTGACGGTGCTGATGGGCGCGGCCCTGGCGCGGTCGGCCATGCCCTATTCCAGCACGCCGCCCACGCATGACCCGGCTGTCGCAATCGCGCTGCAACCCATTGCTCTCCCAACTCCGCCGACCGATTTGGTCGCTGCCGACCAGCCCTGTGACGCTGCCGACAATTACCTGGTGGCGTTGGAGTCTTATCAGTCGAATCCCACGCCATACGACACCTTTCGCACGCCTGCGAGTTTGAGCCGATTGCCCCAGGTGCCGGCGCTGGATCTGATTCTCAAAGCCACCCATTGCGCCGGCATCAATCTCTTCCGCACCCGTCCCGCACAGGTGGTCAGCTATTACGGCGAGCATCCGCAGCTCGATCAGATCCGCAAACTTGGCGAGCTGACGCTGGCCGTCGGCGTCCTTTACCGGCGCGACAAGAACTATCCCGATGCCGACAAATATCTGGACGCTGGCTTTTCATTGGGGGCCCATCTTTTCCAGGAGCGGGTCACCTTCGAGGAAATGTCCAGCGGTCTGGGTTTGATGCACAGCGCGGTCGATGAGATGAAGGCGGTCGCCAAGGATCGCGGCGACCCTTCGGCAATGCCGCGACTCGATGCATTCGAAAAGCAGCTCAGTGCCTATGGGCAGAAGCAGCTTGATGCCTATCGGATTGTCGGAGCCGTCGATGAGGACTTCGCCGGGAAATATGCCGGGGATATTCTGGAAATTGCCGGCGATTCCAAGGCCGACACGATGTGGCGCGTGGAAGCGATCAAGCACATCGGCCATTACCAATACAGCAGTCAAAGCCGCGGTGACCAGGTGAAGGCCCGCCTGCTGCTGCAGAAGCTCGCGTCAGCTTCCGATGTTCCCCCCGCGATCCACACCGCCGCCACCGAGGCGCGAGATTTGACGATCGAGCAGCATCGGTCGACGAGATAGTTGGCAACGCGTTCTCAAACAATCTGCGGGCATTGACTCCATTCCCTCCTCCGGTACTCCGGCGGAGGGTTGGGTGGGGGTTCTTCAGTCAGCCCGTGTAAATCTTCCGCTCGTCTACTAAATCCCCAAACCCCCACCCCAGCCCTCCCCCGGCGTACCGGGAGAGGGAGAAAATGCCGTCGCTACACCATCCGCACTTCAACCTTGCCCGGCCGGGGAGCGCCGATGCGTTCGAGCGCCAGCTTATGCGCATCATCGTAATGGCGGGCGAGGTTGGACCAATCGAACAGTTCTCCCAGCCGTTCGACTTTGTTGCGCAGCTCGATGCGCTGCCGGCGATTGAGATGGACAAAATGCAGCAGGAAATCGACGAGATTCTCAGTCGTGTCGTCGAAGCTGCGCGTTCGGCGGTTGAGCACGCAGATGCCGCGGTCGGCGGCATTCTCAATATGCCGATTCACATAAGCGCCGAAGCCGCTCAAATCGGTCGTCACCGCCGGCAGGCCCAGCGCGACGCTTTCCATCGGCGTGTAGCCCCACGGCTCGTAGTAGCTGGGGAAGATGCCCATGTGGCAGCCACGCACGAACTGCTCGTAATCGAGGCTGATGATCGGGCTGGTCGCGCTGACAAACTGCGGATGGAAAACCACCTTTACCGGATCGTCAGCTGCATTGAGAAGATGCCGATGGCGGAGGTGCCGAAGCACTGGGTCACTGCCATCGTCGATCAGATCGTGCGTCACGATCAGCGGCTGGCGATGCGATCGCCAGGCATGAAGCGCGCGCTTGAGTCGTACTTGTGAATCTTCCCCAAGCAGCTCGCCATAATTGGCCAGGCGTCCCTCGGCGGCCGATCGGAAGAGCCGCTGGCCCATCTGCTGGCTGATTTCTTCGCAGGTGTTTTTCAACTCGTCGAACATCGACTGGTTCTGCAACACCGCGACATTGATGTTGCGCACCGGCGCTTTGGTGACGATAAATGCGACGATGGTGGGCGGATTCACCACATCTTTGAGCCGCTGGTTAAGCCGCCAGAGCGCCTCGATGAACAGGTCCATCCCCTTGTTGCGAAATTCGTAGCGCCCGCTGGTGAAGAAGTAGAGCGTGTTATCCAGGTCGAAGGTATAGCTGGGGAAAAAGTGGCCGACGACAAATTCGTGAATGCGCTCCTTGTATTGCTGATGCAGATATTGAAATTCATGCGGGGCGGCAAAGCGCTGGATGTTGATGCCGTTGGGCAGGATCTCATCGGGCCGGCGTCCCAGAAGCTGCGCCGCCTCGGCAGCTGTCACTTCGCTGACGGTGGTAAAGACGGTACACGCATGCGCCGCGGCCTTTTCAATCTGATGGCGGGGGAAGATGTTGTATCTTCGCGCTTCGTTGTCGCCATCGAGAAAGGGCAGATGATCGTAAAAGTGCGGATTGTCTCCCGCGATATACCGCCCCAGCAGCGTCGCATGCGTCGTGAAAATGGTTGACACCGGGATTCGCAAGTGAGCAAGCCGGGGCACCGCGACGCCGCCCATCCATTCATGGAAATGGGCCAGCACCGCGCGATCTTTAACGATCGACGTGAAGACGCGGAAAAATTCGGCAACCGAAAAGCCGAAAGCGACCACTTCGTTCAACTCGCCATCATCTTGCGGCGAAGAAATGCCGTGGTCTTTCCAGAGCAGATATTTGTCGGCGCCAAGATTTGGAAACCGCCCGCGATAATCGATCAGCACAACCCGCGGCCGGCCGGGAATCAGCCAGCGGCCGAAATAGCAGGTGATTCCCATCTCCTTGAGCCGCTGAATCGTCTCGCGGATGGAGCCGTACGTTGGCTGGTCTTCAAATTCGACGGCGGCGGTGTTGGGGTTGTAGGGGCCGATGAGGCAATAGCGATCGCCCCAGCGTTCGATCATGGCGGCCGCTTTGGTGCGGAGGACGGTGTAGATGCCACCAAGCTGCCAGCAGACTTCCCACGCAATTTCAAACAGGAGCGGCGCCTGCGGCACCGGAGCGACATCGCGCGGCACATCAGTCTGCGATTCGTGGGATTCGGGGGTCAATTCAACTTCCTGGCGCGGAAGCGTCAGCGGCGGAGGCGCAGCCGAATGATCGGCGGCCACCGCCTTGCCGTTGGAATTCTCATCGCCCTTCTTCTTCTCTTCGCTGCCTCGCCTTCCCATGGCGGGCATTATGCCTGCCAGAGGTGGATTCTTTCAATGCGAACTTGAGGCAATAACAGGGTGCGAAATGGGACGTTGCCTTTCGAGCGGCCACGGCCGCTTATCCCACGGCAGTCGCCTGGGCAGCAAAACTGGAGGGCGGCAGTCCTCTGCCGCCTCGAATGTTCGGGCATTTTCGACCTTGCACCACTCGCGGCGTCGCAGGAGCGACGCCCTCCATAGCAGAAAGATTTTTGTTGACAGCAGGCTCAGGGGTTTATACTGTACTATTGAACTTAGTACAGATAGATCACCATGCCGATTGAGATTTCCATCACGACCGGAAGCCCGCAGCCGATTTACCGGCAGATCGCCGACCAGGTCTGCCGGGCCATTGCCCGCGGGCAGCTTGTGGCGGGGGAGCAAATGCCCAGCGTCCGAGCGCTGGCCGAGCTGCTGGTCATTAACCCCAACACGGTCGCGCGGACTTATGCCGACCTGATACGCGAAGGGGTGCTCGAAGCGCAAAAGGGCAAAGGCGTGTTCGTCGCCTCGCGCCGCACCGTCTATACCAAGGCTGAGCGACTCCGCCGGCTCGATGCGACGCTCGAGGCCTTGGTCAGCGAGGGGATTCATCTTGGATTTTCAGCCGAGGAGCTCCGCGAGGCGCTGGAGCGCAAGCTTCGGCAATGGGTCGAGCCGATCGAGAAAGGAGCCACGCCGCGATGAACGATTATGCCATCCAAACCCGTCATCTCACGCGCTATTTCGGGCGCAAGCGCGTCGTCTACGATTTGAACCTGTCGGTGCCGCGCGGCTCGGTCTTTGGTTTCCTCGGTCGCAACGGCTCGGGAAAGACGACGACGCTGCGTATGGTGCTCGGCCTGATCGCGCCAAGCTGGGGTAGCAGCACCATTCTCGATCACGACAGCCAGAATCTTCCATCCGATGTTCGCGCGAGGATCGGATATCTGGCCGAAGGGCACCCGGTCCACGGCTGGATGCGCGTGCAGGATGCGCGAGCGTATCAATCCTCATTTTTCCCGAAGTGGAACAACCGCCTGTTTAATTCCGTGCTCGATTTTTTCCGCGTCGATCCCAAGACGCGTGCGCGAAACATGTCGCGCGGCGAGCGCGCGGGCCTTTGCCTGGCGATGACGCTTGCGCCGGAACCCGATTTGCTCATTTTGGATGATCCCGCCATTGGCCTCGATCCGGTTGCGCGTCGATCGCTTTTGGAATCGATGGTCCTCGCGACGCGCAAAACCGATCGCACGATCATCTTCTCATCGCACTTGCTTGCCGACATCGAGCGGATGGCGGACCACATCGCCGTCCTCGATTACAGCATCCTGCGTGCTCAATGTTCACTCGAAACCTTCCGAAGCTGCGTGCAGCAATTTGTATTGCGATTCGATGAGAAGCCACCGCAGCTCCCGCCGTTGCGCGGCCTCATTCAATGCATTGTGCGCGGCAATCAACTCCGACTGACGCTTGTGAACGTGACGCAGGAAACACGCTCGGCGCTGGAAAGCATGCGGCCAATCTCCATCGATGCCGCGCCCATCAGTCTTGAAGACGCATTCGTCAGCTATCTGGGCGGCAGCATTGAATCCACCGCGTCTCAAGAGATCAGCGAGAGTTTCGAGCCGATCGGAGGTGTGAAATGATGAGCGTCCTTCTCCGCGAGCTTCGCGAAAATCTGAAGTGGGCTGCCATCATCTGCGCGGCATTATTGGTGCTCTTCGGCCACGAGATCCGCACCGCCGGGCCGATGTTTCTGTTCGATCTGACGCGCACAACAATCTTCATGGCGCCGCTCGCGGGCTTGCTGCTGGGCGTGTTGCAGATGCTGTTTGAGACCCGGCAGGACAACTGGGGATTTGTCGTTCATCGACCGCTTTCGCGATCCAAGATCTTCATCGCCAAGAGCGCGGCGGGATTGATCCTACTCTTCACCTCATTGCTGATTCCCTGCGCGCTTGCCTGGGCGTGGGCGGTTCGCCCCAGCAATCTTGCGATTCCAGTTCAATTTCGAATGACGCTGCCGATGGTTGCCGACGTCCTCAATAGCGCCGGCTTTTACTTCGCGGGTATGCTGCTGACGCTTCGGCGGGCGCGGTGGTTTGGAACCCGTTTGCTCCCGGTCGGTCTTCCGCTGGCCGCCAGCGCGATCATCTTCATGTTTGTGCCGGAATTCTGGCAGGCGGCACTATTGAGCGGCGTCGTTGCATCGATCGGCGCGATTGCGGCCGAGGGAATTTTCTCCAGCCAGGGCGCGGGCTCCATGTCGGCCCCTCAGAACGCGGCACTTGGAGCAATGCTTTACCCGGGTGCGATTGGCGTGCTGATTGGTCTGATGGGATTCAGTCAGACTTTTAACACGATCGGCCATTGGCAATATTATCAGGTCGATAAAAAGGGACAGCTCGTTCGCCAGACGCTGACGATCAACCATGGCGAGCGAAGCGTTCAATTGACCGACGCGGCGGGGCAGCCGATGCCGGAATATGCCGGGGTTGATCCGGACGATCCGGCTAACGCCAATCTCTTCATCCGATTCAATACTCACCTGTTCGATCCGAAGATCATCCCATGGCCGCTGACCACAATCATGGCTGGGGAAACTTACCGATCGCCCGACAACAGCGTAGTCACTCTTCGACCAAACTCGCGAAATATTCGTCTTCCGTTTTCGGCCTGGTATGACATCAGCAAGCGCGTGATTCTCCTCTATGATCCGGTTTCCAAGCTTCAAATTGGCTCGATTGGGCCAAGTGGTTTCGCGCCGGCGAGGACCGAAGGTGCATCGCGATTTCCCGATTCGCCCCTCAATCTTTTCCTGCAACGAGGTAATCGCGTGCTGTCCTTCGATTCGATCGTGTACTGGATCGAGCTCGATCAACGGCGCGTGCGGCCCATCTTCACTTCGGCCGACGATCCAGTGATGTCGGCTGGGGAAGTAGGGCCGCCTGCAAATCCACTCGTGCTGGTTGCCACGCGTCATCGGCTCTATGGACTTCATTCAGATGGGAAGACGCAGTTTGCAATTCCGCTTCCCTTCGATCCGGACGAATCCACCTGCGATGCCGCGCTGCTGCCGCGCAGTTCGCATCTGCTCCTCCAGACCTATTCGATTCCTGGCCATCAGTCTTCGCTGCATCAGATCATGGAATATTCAGAGGATGGCACGCTCCTGAAGACAACGGATGTGCCGCCGATCGTTGGAAATGAGCAGAAGAAATTCGAGTCTGCGGCCTTCGCGGCGATCTTTCCCGTTGCCGCGCGCCCGCTGGTGGCGACGTGGATCGTCGATGATGTGCTGGATGTCCGGCTGGGGGAGATCCCCAAACTCTTTGCCGGCATCATGTGGGCCTCAGCGATCGCCTGCGCAATTCTCACGATCTTGATAGCGCGACGTACCGGGCTCACGTTGGGAAAGATGATCGCGTGGACGCTGGTAAATCTGCTGCTTGGGCTGGCAGGCGTTTTGACGATGCTTGGAATCGTCGAATGGCCCGCCCGCGAGCGATGCGCGACTTGCGCTCAAAATCGGTTTGTCGGGCGGCCCAAGTGCTCAGCCTGCGGTGCATCCTGGGAGGCCGAGCCTGCCGATGGACGGGAAATCTTCGAGCCGGATCGGGTGGTGCTTCAACCAATCTGAAACAAATCGACTAGGAAGCGCACAATGCGGGCCTCGACGGTATTGAGCCGGCGGCTCAGATCATCGGCGACAAGCATGCTGCCTTCGCCGCGACGGACGGCCTCAAGCTCGGCGCGCATCGCGGCGCGAAGGCCATCGCGTTCGTGTTCGAGCTCGGAAATGGGGGGAGACACGGTTAGATCGGCGGATAAAAACGCGGACGAAGCCACGGCAATTTCTCCACATCCGACAGCCGCGTCACTCCACATCGGCGGCCGTCCTGAATGCCCAAATGCGCGAAACTCCAATCCAAAGCCGGCCCTCCACGGCGGCTTCGCTCGCGCACTAACATGTCCTTGAGGGAACGATCACTCCACCTATATCAAACCCCGCGTTTGCCCTTCGGTCAAGAAAAATCCGCGCATTTCCCGCGCTTCTATTCTGATGCATGTAGAAACATGAGAAATGCGTGAGAAGCGGGTCGTGTCCGATAAAATGAGGGTGTCTCAACCCGGCCTGATTTCCCAATCTTGCCCATCCAGTTGCCTCAATTTCAGCGTTTGCGGCGGGGCGCCGGTGAGAATCGCAATCGACCAGGCGTTCTCTTCACCGATCTCGACCTGGCATTGCCCTTCGGCAACTCGATGAACGAAACCGCGCCCGCCGGAAATTTCCCCTTCATACTCCAGGTAAAGCCGGCGATGTTCGCGGAGCCGGGTGGCGGGGGTTGCTGAATCGATGGGCCAGGATGAGACCCGCCAGGTGCTCAACTGCGAACCGGCATAAGTTTCAAACATCAAATCGAAGTGCGGCTCGGCGATGCCGTCGTGGCGGATGATGACGTAACGAAGAGGTGCCATCGATTACCACCAGATCCACCACTCCAGGAACAGCAACTTGAGCAGGCCGCCAAATCCTTCCATCAGCCACGCGCCTGCGACATGCGCGCCGTTTGCCTTGCGCGGATCGCGCGTCGCAAAGACGAAACAACCCAACGCGAGCGCCAGGACATACATGGTCAACGCCAGCAGCCACAGCCAGACCGTCCCTCCAAAATCCCCGTCCAGCCGAGCCGTCGTATACACGATGAATGAAGCCCCAACTGCGAGTGCGATTGCCACCAGGGCCATTGTCGCCCGGCCAATGATTTCCTTAAGATTCTCCATCATCGCACTACATAGTGCCTATGCGATCAGCACCGGCGACGGCACATAATTGCTGCGCACCCGGCCGCTGGGGTCGATACTGCTCTTGATATCGCAGGGATGGGCATCGGGGCCAAGATCGAAGTCGCGTTCATAATCCTGCGCGATCTGGCGAAGCTCCGCCGCCGACAAATTCGGCTTATCGACTGACTCAGCCGCCTCGCGGATTTCATGTTCGTTGAGGAACGTGCCGGTGATGGCCGTCAATCCCTTTTGCTGCAGGAGCCATTTGCAGGCGAGCTGGTGAACGGTCATGCCATGATCGCTCGCGTAATGGCGCACCAGTTCGAGCTTTTTGAGGCCGTAGATCTTCCAGGACTGATCGCGGAATTTGCGATGGTCCTTTTCGGTGATCTCGGTGTCGATCTTCACGACATCCTTGAGGATGCTGCTGTTGTCGTGGACGCGGGCGAGGACCCCGCCGCCGGTGGCGATTGCCGTTTCGCAGAATTCGCGCCCGGGGTGCTGCTCGAACATGTTGAAGACGGTTTGCACCGCCTGGGCGTTGTGATCGACCATGGCTCTGAAGCCTTCCTCGCGCCAGCCGATCGCGGGGCCGAGGCTCACGCCCCAGACCTTGATCTTCCCCTCGTCCTTGAGCTTCCCAAGCTCCGCAAACATGTCATCGCGGAACTGCGGCAGCTTGATGTTGTGGGCCATGTACAGATCGACTGTTTCGATGCCCATCCGCCCCAGCGAAAGCTCCAACGCCTTTCGCATGAACTGCGGCGAAAAATCCTGCTTGCGCTCCTTATGGGAACCGACTTCGCCTGGGTCACTGTAAAAGTCGTAGCCGAACTTGCTGCCGATCTGGATCTGATCGCGGCGAAGGCCGGAGTCCTTGAGCCATTTGCCAAAGAGAATCTCCGCCCGGCCATTGCCGTAGGCGTCGCCATTATCGAAAAAGGTGATGCCCTGGTCGTAAGAGAACTGGCAGAGCTGCGACGCCTGCTCCTGCGTGTAGTGGCCCCACCAGTCCACGCCGAAGATCCAGCAACCCAGCGAAATAGCCGACACTTCCAGCGACGATTTTCCAAACCTGCGAAATTCCATGAATGCTCACTCCGGGAAAAATAAGCCACACAATGATATGAAGAGGCAAGGGCGGGGGCCACAGGAAAAAACCCAGCTTGTGGGTAAAGAACGGAGGCCCGACAAGCGCTTGCGCTTAGGCCCGATCGGCGGCTCATGACGCGACTGCGGGATAAGCGGGATGCCAGCGGTCGGCAATCTTCAGAATCTGCTCCCATGCGCTCAGGATGTCGCGCTCTTCCTGCTGAGGCGTGTAAGTGCTGAGGATGAAATCCGAAGCACGCTTAGCTTTGGCCAGAATAGGCTGCGGATCGCTGCGGAGCTGACCGATCACGCTCTCGACAGTCGAACAAAACCCGCGAATATCTTCCGCCTCGACCGGAAAGGCATACTGGTCGTTGACATATTCCCTTCCGCCTTGGCCGTGGTAGCCGACGACGATGCAGCCGCAGGCCATCGCCTCAAGGGGAGGAATGGGCGAGCCTTCATAAGTGCTGAAGCTCAGGAAAATCTGCGATTCGCGGAGAATGCGAGCCGTTTCCGCTTCACTCTTCTGAGCGATCGGCACCACGTCATAACCGTTCAGCACGCCTCGCATTTCAAGGATTTGCAGCACCTGAGCGACGTCTTCCTTCTTCTTCCGCGGCATGAATGCGATCTGCTTCTTTTTCTGCGGCTCGTAGTTGAAGTTTGTGGGATCGATGCCGTAATGGAGTCGGAACAGCGGGTGGCCGGGGAATGCGTAACGGAGATAGTCGACATTGTCCTGCGATACGGCAATCGTCGCGAGAAAATCGGGATGTCGATAGGGCGGCCCCAGGCGCAATGCATCTGGCGGAATGTCGTCGAAACTCTGATAGGCGTTCTGATTGAAAACAACTTTGCGCATGCCCGGCGTGGTCAGCATGAGCTGCCAGGCGATCCGCTCGGGGGCGAGCAGAATGTCTGATGGGCCTGGCTTTGGCGCATAGATTACTGGCGTCTGGTTCTCAAACCAGGTGCACCGGAAGCCCGGCTGCTTGTGAATGATGAATGCTTCAATGCCATGCGCGTTCAGCACATCCACGTGCCGATACAGCTTCCGCACACCGCCGGCGGCATGCTGCCAATCCGGAGCGGGGACCAGCACACGAACCCGCCGCGAATCGATGGACTCTAAAATATGACCGGAATGTTGATACAGCCTTTGATGCATGCGCACACAATGCATCCCCCAATTTCCGGCGGATCATATGCAGTCCCATTGGCAGGTCAAACGGAAATTTAAGATTGATTCCGCGGGCAACTCATACCAACTGCTTCGTCAACGGCGTCGCCAGGACTGGTCCGACAATCGCGTGGCTGGTGATGGTGCCCTGCCTGCCGGCGCTGTCCTGCACAATAACAGTGATTGTGTAGACGCCTTTCTTCTTGTAGCGATGGGATCCGCTGACGTTCCATCGGCCGTCGGTTTTGTCGTACATCACCGTTCCAACGGAGAGTCCACCATCGCCCCAGTTGATGGCGACGTGGAAGTGGAGCGAGGTTGCTGAGATTGCGTTTGGCGTGGGATCGACGAACTGCGCTACCACCCCGCTGAACCCGGCGAGGGTCGTGTGGATCGTGCGGCCAAAGCCGTGAATCGGAGAGACAGTCGTAGCCGGAACAGCCGAAAAGACGGCGCCCGTCGGCACTCCAATGATCGACCGTTGCGTCGCCTCCACGGTGCTGTTCGTCTGCGCGATATTATTCGCGGAATTGAGATCGAGGTCGAAGGGGAGTGCGGTTGCGATGGCAGTCAGTACCGTGCCGGGCGGCACATTGTCAGGCACGATTGGAACGGTGAAAGTTGCGGATGCGCCGACGGGAAGGCTTAACATGGAAGCGTAGCCGTTCCCTAACGTCGCCGTGGGGCCGCTATCTTGGACGACAAAAGTCACCACCGCATCGTTGCCTGGCAAGACCGTCTCCTCAAAAGTCGCATCCGGTGTGTCGGACGGACCATTGTTGGTGATCGTTACCTGGTAATTGGCGATCTCGCCGGCCGTGACCGTGGCGGGGCCGGTCTGGGCGATTGCCAAGTCTGACATCGTGTGAATTGTCGTACTGGTCGAAGCAGTGTTGTTGGACGGATCATCGTCACTTGGGAGGCCGGACAAGGATGCCGTCGGCGCGAGAACCGTGCCGTAGCGCACGGACGACGGGACGTGCTCGGTGATTTCGACGTAAGCATGGCCCGCGTACGGCATTCCCGCGGGGAGCATGATCGTGATCGGCCCCGTTGCGCCTACGGCTACACTCGGAAGCGTCGGAAAACCGTTGCTGTCACCAAAGGAAGAAAACGGAGCGTTGTCGGGGATGTTGTATGTAATGGTCGCGCCACCGGCTGGAGCACCTCCGAGGTTCGTAACATCCAACGTGTAGGTAACGTCGTTGCCGGCATAGAAGTCCCCAATCGTACTTGGCTGCGCTTTCAGGCTCATCGCCAGGTCGCCTGCGTGACGGACCACTGCAGTTGCCGTCGAGTTGTTGTTGATCGGCACTGCATCAGGCGTGACGCTGGCGATGCTGACTGTGCTCGAGACAGAGTCGCCGAGGGATGCGCCATCGGCAAAATAGACGACCTCGAAGTCTGCCGATTGCCCGGCCGCAAGCGTGGTAATGTTACCCCTGACGGTTCCCCCGTTGCCGGTCGGGATGGTCACGACAAAAGGCAGCCCAGAGGACTGTTTGACGGAAACCAGGGACATACCGGCAGGAACAGCGCTGCTCCACGAAACGTTTTGGGCGTCGCTGGGACCGTGATTGATGATTGCAATAGAAAACGTGTTGTTTTGGCCCGGGATGACCCCACCGCTCGGAGCAACGACGGACGCGCTCAAGTCGGCACTGGTCGTGACGGGGGACTCGGTGTCGGTGACGACATTGTTAGAAAGATTCGTGTCGGTGGTCGTGCTGGTCGCTGAAAGGGTGGAAGTGGACACCAACCCGGCGGGCGTGTTGGGAGGAACGCTGAGGGTCACCCGATAAGATGCCGCTGAAACGGCCGCCAGCGTCGCAATATTGATCGTAACATTCCCATTTCCATCCGGACCCATAACGGAGGTCGGGCCATAGACTCGCGTCATGCTTCGATACGAGAAGTTGTCCGGCAGCGCCTGCGTCAATACAACGTTCCGGGCATCACTGGGGCCGTTGTTATGGACGGTGAGGGTATAGGTCACGTCGTCCCCTGCCACCGCGGGGCCGCTGACGATCGATACCGACAAATCGGCCTGTGGAGTGATCGTGCTGGTGACCGAAGCGGCATTATTAGTGACATTCAAATCGGTCGTATCTGAGGTTGCACTGACGGTGTTGGTCAGGCTCGTGCCATTGGCCGACTCGTCGAGCACCGCCACTAGCGTGAAAGTGGCCAGCGCGCCGGCCCGCAACGTCGCGATGCTTCCGGTGACGCTTCCGCCCTCACCCATCGGAGGCGGATTAAGTGTGAAAATCGACCCGGTTTGCGTCAATGAATCGAAGGCCATCCCCGACGGCAGTGGATCGGAAAAGCTGACATTCTGCAAATAGGATGGGCCATTGTTGGCGATCGTGAAGGTGTAGGTCGCCGTGTCGCCGGGCACGATCGAAGACGGGCCGGTTTGCGTCACGGCCAGATCGCCCTGGGCACGAACGAGCGTGTTGCCCGCTGCGATGTTATTGGATGGATCATCCGATGCAGGCGTATCGTTGAGGGTCGCGGTAGGGGTCAGGATCGTGCCGTTAGGCACATCAGGCTCAATGTACAACTGCAGGGCAATGTTCGCGTCGCCGCCGCTGAGCATACCGGCGGGCAGCGTGAAGCTGACCGGCCCGGTCGTGCCATATGCGAGAACCGGCAGCGTGGGGAAGCCACTGCTTTTGGTGATCAAATTGAACTGCTCACCGGCCGGGATATCAAAATTGAGAGTAGCGCCGCCGGCCAGCAGTTGGCCGTCGTTTTTGATGTCGATGATGTAGTTAACGTACGTACCCGCGATGGCGGTGGATGGCCCCTGGATGCTGACGGCCAAGTCGCCGGGCGTATAGGCCTGCGCCGTTGCGGTGCTGGTGTTGTTGTACTTGTCGGGGTCGGGGGTATCACTGGTGACGGTCGCCGTATCCGAAACGGTATTGCCCGCCACGATTCCGTCTTGTACGAAGACCAGATCGAATTCGGCGGTTTGCCCCGCCGCCAGCGTCGCGATGTTGCCACTGACCGTGCCGATTCCACCCGTTGGGGTGGTGAGCGTAAAGGCGGGTCCCGATACCTGCGAAACCGATTCGACCATCACGCCGCCGGGGACGGCGCTGCTCCAGGTGATGTTCTGCGCATCGCTGGGGCCGGAATTGGTGACGTCGACGACCCACGTGTTGTTTTGCTTGAGCACAAAGACCGGATGAAGCACCGGCGGAGAGTTGGTCGTGCCGTGATCGATGAACATCATCGGCGCGGCATCGGTGATACGTACATCGGCCGAAGTCACGACTTGCGTGACGGTGTCGGTCGCGGTGTTGTTGGCGGTGTTGGGATCGGGGGTGTCGCTGGTGACGGTTACCATGCTGGGCAGCGGCCCGGCCAGCGTGTTGGACGGGAGCGCAACATTGACGGTGAACCTATAAAATCCATTCCACGGGACCGACGCAATCTGGAACGCCACGGTCCCGCTCGCACCCACGTCCGGCCCGGAAGCCGTATAAGGTCCGCTCGTCGAGGAATAGCCAAATGAACTGAAGACGACGCCCGGCGCCAGCACTTCGCTGACCACCACATTTTGCGCGTCGCTGGGGCCGGTGTTGAACAACGTGATCGTGTAGGCAAAGCCAGTTCCGGCAATGGCGCGAGCGATTCCGGTGCTGAGGGTCACGCCCAGATCCGCGTGCGGATGCACGGGCGTCGTGACCGTGGCGGAATTGTTAGACAAATTCAGATCGGTCGTGTCCGTCGTGACATTGAGCGTGTCGGAGAGGCTCGTGGCGCTGAGATTGGAACCGACGAATCCCGTCAGCGTGAAAGTTGCTGATGCGCCAGCCGGAAGATCGGGACTGTATCCGCCGACGCTCCGGATTGAGCGAGTCTCTGGGAAATTGAGCCCAAACCCCCATCCGCTGGTCTGCACGAAAGACTGGAAGCCCATCCCCGACGGCAGCGCATCGGTGAAGTTCACATTGCGCGCATCAGAGGGGCCATTATTCGTGACCTTCAACGTGTAGGAGGCCAACGTTCCCGGGACGATCACTGATGGACCTGTTATCGACGCAGCGATGTCGGCCTGGGCGAGGATTTTCGTCGAGACGCTCTGCGTCGTGGAGGTGTCGAAATTGACCCATGCCGACGTGGTCAGGATCGTGCCATCCGGCATCGAGGACGGCGTCGTCTCGGTGATCACGAACTCCTGGCCGCCGAAAAATGGGAAGCTGATGATGCCGGTTTTGCCAATTAAGTCCGAAGGCAGCCCGTTGCCGCTGGTTGCGGAAATGGTGGCGCCTTTCGGAACATCGATTGTCAGCAGGCTCCAACCTTCGCTCCCGAGCAAGAACGAATACTGCGCAGGCGTACCTGCGCGCGAAAATGCCGGCCCGTCGATAATCACGGCAGCCGGCTGGAGATCCATCGGCAGCGTCGCGGAGTTATTCGATAGGTTGGGATCCGGCGTGCTCGAGCTGACGGTGGCCGAATCCGATTTAGTGGCAACTTCACTGGCTGGCCCAAGTTGGTAGACCAGATCGAAACCGTCGCTCACTCCAGGAGCCATCGCGGGAATCGTCCATGAAACGGTGCCGGTCGCGCCGGCGACAGGTAAATTGGTAGCGGAGCCGCTCCGATCAGTGACTGATACTAACGAAGCGCCAACGGGAAGCGTGTCGGTCACGAGCAGGTTTTGCGCATAGCTTGGGCCGCCGTTGGCAACCTGAACCTCCAGTTTTCCCGTATCGCCGGCCAGCATGGGGGGAGGCGTTGATTCGTTGATTACACCGACGCGCAGATCCGCCGCTGTTAAAACCGGGACGGACACCGACACAGAATTGTTGGTCAAGTCCGGATCGGGCGTTGCACTGATCGCGGAGGCATTGTTGCTGATCGGGAGCGCCGGCGCCTGGGCACTTACGGTGCTCGCGATATCGATGATGTCCGATGCCCCGGCCGGAAAATCGGGAAGGGTGAAGACGATGGTTTGGCCGGATGGACCATTTCCGATGACGCTGGTGGTCCCCCCGAAATAGTTCGTCGTCGAGGAGACATAAGTTTCAGATGCCGGCAACACCGTTTCGATTACGACGGATGTCGCATCGCTAAGACCCTTATTTTGCACGACGATTCGGTAGAACGGGGTCGTTCCCGCCGTGATGCTGGTCGGCTCGATGATGGAAACAGCCAGGTCGGCCGACGTCACCACATTGCTGATGACGCTGGCCGAGTTGTTGCTCGGATCTTCGTCTGCCGTCGTCGCCGATACATTGACCGTATTGTTGATCCCGTTCAGCGCCGCCGGCACGCTGGGCTGCAGCGTTCCCACAAGCTGAAATTCCGCTGATGCGCCGGCAGGCAGCGTGCCTGTTCCGCGGGCTGTTCCCCCCGCGCCAGGCGAAGGTGTCTGGAATGAAAAGGGTGCGCCGCTCGTCTGCGCGAGCGAAACGAACGTCATTCCCGCCGGGAGATTGTCGCGGAAAGTGACGTTCTGCGCATCAGATGGCCCATTGTTGGTGAGTGTGATCGTATAGGTCGCGTTGCCGCCGGCGGTGATGGTGTCCGGCCCAATCATCGCGGCCGAAACGTCCGCCTGCGTGATCACGTTTGTCGTGAACGAGGTGCTATTCTCGCTGGGGTGGTCCAAGCCAGCCATTCGCACGACGGTAGCCGTCGGCACGACCGTGCTGCCGTCCGGGGCTGACGGATCGATCCGCTCCAGAAACGAGACGGTTGCCGCCTGTCCTGGTCGCAGTGCTGGATGGAGTACGAGTGTCACCGGGCCGGTCATGCCCGGTGTGACCGTCGGCGTTATAGAAAAAGTGCTGCTTCCCATCGAAACCAACGGGGCGTTGGCGGGAATATTGAACGTGACCGTGATTTGGGCGCCAGGGAGGTCTCCGATATTGGAAACGGACAATACGTAATTAACCAGCGTTCCCGCTGCCGCCACCGTGGGTCCGGTGATGGCCGGCACCAGGTCGCTCTCCTTGGACACGGTCTGTGAAGCTGAGTTGTTAGAGACGTTAGGATCAGCACCCGCGCTGCTTACAGATGCGCTTTGTGTAACGACCGACTGGGCCGTTGACTTGTCGAGGAAATACGTCGGTGTAGTGGACGGACCAGTGGTGGCGACCGACAGATCGGCAGCCAGCAACCGCCGGATTTCAAGCTGCTCAACCCAGGCGCGCACGGCCCGTTGTGTCGATCGGGCGGAGCTCTGTTTTGGCGATAAGGCGCGTTCGATCGCGCCCGATTCAAAAGAACTGCGCCTGTGGGAACGCCGAGATCCGAACCGGTCCATGGCCTGCCCTCCGAGATTCAGAGATGCGCACCGAGAGATTTCGGGAAAGGTTGGCTCTTGTTCTCCCGGACTTCAATACAGCTGATCCGGCCGCCCAAACCCCTCCACGCAAATGGAAGTAATCTAGGATACCCAGGTGAGAGACCTTTACCAACAGTAATTTCGTACCCTCGCCCGGTCCCCAGGTCTACCGCAGGGCAGCCGAGGCCCATGGCAAATTTTTCGAAGAAAAAGAGAATATTTGCCACACTTTGTAGTTTATATATTGTACGGTATATGATAGACTGCTCGTGCGAGCGCATGACCGGTCGGCGCGATCCTCGATAAGCTAAGGACTGGGCGGCAGAGGCAGTTATGGCAAAAGAAACAAAGGGAATGAAATGGGAGCCGGTCATTGGGTCACGGATGGCGAAAAATCGAAAAAGTGGTGCATTTTGGTGCATTTTGGTGCATGACTTGTGCAACAGTTCCCGCCGGCCCACAACCGGTGGTGTTCGACTCCACAGCCTGGAAGGCTGTGCTGCATCCAATGCAACAACCCGTGAAAAGCTCAAAAATGTTGCGTTTCGTTGCATCTTGTTGAATCGAACGACATGAGCGGGCCTTTTGCTGTTCCTGTCTGGTTTTTTCAATCCGCTCCTGCACATCCTTCTGGTCTGCGAACCCTAGCATGTGCCACATCAGGATTTCCATCACCGCCTTGGTCGGCTTGAGGCCCGTTTGCAGGTTCAACAGCATGCAGGCGATCATCGCGCAGTAGATCTGGATTTGAACGCCATTCCTGCGTTGGCTGATCAGATGGCGGCAACCCAGCAGTTGCTTGAGGAACTTGAAGAACACCTCGATGGTCCAGCGATAGCGGTACAACAGCGAGATCAGCTCTGCCGCCAGCGACAGGTCATCGCACAGCAGCAGCATCTGGCCACTGCTGTTGATATATCCCTTGCGGGTGCGTTTGGTATGGACATCGGCCTTGCCCAGTTGCCGCGCCAGCTTGGGCAAGGCCGCGGCCCGCTGAAGCATGCTGATCGAATCGATCAGTGGATTGAGCAGATAAACCAGCGTGAGCTTGGCGTAGTCGTCAAAGAACAGGGTGCGATTGGCGGCGGTGTCGCGTGTGGTGCCAGAGGAATGCAGCTTCTCCAACAGCGGCAGCACGCGGATGAGCATCCGCACCGACACATCCTGGTCCCGCAGTTCCATGCGTACTATGATGCGCCGTAAAACATGAAAGCGATGCGCCGCGCCCGGCCATCGCGCGGTACCTGTTTAGCGACGCGAATGGCGTGCCGAACCAAAGTGGCATATTGATGCATGTGGAACGGGCTGACCCGTCAAATCCCCTCGCGTAAGATTTTCAGACGGGGCTTGGAATTGAAGGCCGACGTATGTCCGTACGCCGAAAAATGGGCCTGCAGATCGCGGCGATGATTGCCGCGCTGATCGCGGTCAGCGCGGCGGCACTGTGGGGTCTCAATGGTCTGCATACTGACTATGGCCTGGCGATGAGCGGCTACGAGCAGCTCCGCCGGACCTATGAAATCGGCACGCGCCTGGCGACGGCCCAAGCTTTACTTCAACGCGGGGCAGCCGATCGCGATCTGGCCCTTGGCGCGGTGATGCAGGCGTCAAACGAGTGCGATCTGCTGCGCAGCGGCATGGGCAGCCCATCCTGGGCGGCGTCGGAATTGGTTGCCGATCCGAAGTTGCTGGCTCAATTGCAACAGAGCCTCGATAGCGCCTCGGCACAGTTGTCTTCCCATCCGCAGGGCATTTCGCCGGATGATTTGAGCGCCGCCGACAATGGTGCGGTAGGGCAGGCGATTGCCCAGGTCAGCACGCTTTCGGGCGAAATCCGCCGGGTCATCGAGGCGCATCAACAATCCGGCGATGCACGCCGGCATACGACGATCACCGTCCTTGCCCTCTTCTGCGGAATCGTATTGGCCGGCGGAATTATATTGGGAATCATGCAATATCGCGGCGTGGTTCGGCCGCTGCGGCGCTTGGGTGATGCGGTTCGTAAAATTGCCGCGGGCCATTTGGATCTTCGCATCCCCGAATCCGGCCCAGAAGAATTCGCTTTGCTCGCGCGCGATTTCAATCGCATGGCAGCGGAGCTCGAAGGCTTCTATCATCAGCTTGAAGCGAAAGTGTCGCAGAAGAGCAAGGAGCTGATTTTGTCGGAGCGATTGGCCAGCGTCGGTTACCTGGCCGCGGGCGTCGCGCATGAGATCAATAATCCGCTGGGAATCATCGCTGGTTACGCGGAATACATGCTCGGCGAGTTGCGGAAAGCGGAAAACGGAAGTGCCAACGCGGAACTTGTTCAATCGCTCCAGATCATTTGCGACGAGGCGTTTCGATGTAAGGAAATCACGGGAAAACTGCTGTCTTTGGCGCGCGGCGGCGAGGACAGCCGACAGAATGTTTGCCTGGCAGATGTGGCGGAGCAGGTTGTTTCCATCGTCGGCGGCCTGCGCGATTATCGCAATCGCAAGCTCACACTGGTAATGGCTCGCGATGAAAACAGCGTGGAAATTGATCGCGAGAGCCTGACAATTAATGCCGTCGAAGCGCAGATGAAACAGATGCTGCTCAATCTCACGCTCAACGCCCTGGAAGCGACCAACCCCGATGACGGCCAGGTTCGCATTTCGCTTTCGCGAAATAACGATCAGGTCCAGCTGATGGTCAGCGACAACGGGCGCGGCATATCGAGCGAAACGCTCGAACGCGTCTTCGAACCTTTCTTCACCGACAAGCGCGGCTCACGCCAGCCGGGCACGGGTCTGGGCCTTTCCATCACGCACCAAATCGTCGAATCGCATGGCGGAACCATCGTCGCACAGAGCGACGGCCCGGATCGTGGCAGCCGGTTTATCGTCCGACTGCCGGCGCTGGCCCCAGCGGAGGTGCCATCATGACCGGGGCGCGTCGGGATGTTCAGGTGCTGGTGGTTGAAGATGAGCCGCGCATGCGCGAATTGCTCGAGCGGGCGATGCGCGGGTGGGGCTTTGAAGTGACGACCGCCCGTAGCAGCGAAGAAGCGATGCGCCAAACGTTCGAAGCGGTGCCGGATGTCGTTGTGCTGGATCTGAATTTGCCGGGCGTGGACGGATTGGAATTTTTCTCGCGGTTTCGCGAGCGGTATCCGATGGTGCAGGGGATCGTGTTGACCGGTTTTGCGAGTCTTGAATCGGCGCGGCGTGCTGTCCATCTCGATGTCGTGGAATTTCTGACCAAACCTTGTCATTTGGGTGAACTGGAACGGGCGCTGGATCGGGCGATCAAGAGACTTCCGGCACCGGCGGGGATTGCTGCAGTTCCTTCTCCGCCGCGGCCTGGCACGGAGGGGATGACGCTCGATCAGCTGGAGCGCGAACATATTCTGGCCGCGCTCGATCGCAATAATGGGAACCGCACCGCGACCGCACTCGAATTGGGCATCAGCCGGCGCACGCTTTATTACAAGCTCGAGGAATATCAAAAGCAGGGGCTAGGGGAATGAAAGCTCGCAGACTTTCCGCTCGCGGCACGCGCGACTACATTACGCGCCTAGCACATTAAAGGAAACAAATCGCATGATCGGCGTAGCCATTATTGGAAGCGGGGCCATCGCGTTGGCCAATCATTTGCCGGGGTTTGCTCTTTGCCCGGACACGAAGGTCGTCGCGCTGTGCGACAACAACCCCAATGTTCTGGAAAAGGCCGCCGCCGCGACCGGAATCCGCTCGACTTATACCGATTATCACGAGCTGCTGAAGCGCGATGATGTGAACGCGGTCTTGATCGCGACGCCGAATTTTCTGCACGCGCCGATCACCATCGCCGCCGCCCAGGCGGGCAAGCATGTAATGTGCGAGAAGCCGATTTCGATGGATCTGGCCGAGGCGCTTTCGATGGTTCGCGCCTGCGAATCGGCAGGCGTTCGCCACATGACCGCCTTCACTTATCGCTTCGTTCCCGCGATGCGATACATGCATCATCTGATCAAGCGCGGCGACATTGGACAGCCTTACCATTTCCGCGCCCAACGTTTTCAGGACTGGTTCGATCGCAACCTCGGCTGGCGCCAGGTGAAAAAATTGGCCGCCACCGGGGAGATGGGCGACATGCTTTCGCACCGCATCGACTATGGTCATCTGCTGATCGGCCCGTTGCGGCGGATCGTTGCTGACATGCGGCGATTCATCGACAGCCGAGGCGGGCAGCCTGCGGATGTGGAAGACTGGGTGGCGATGATTGCCGAGTTCGAGGCCCAGACCAATGGCCGGGCCGTCACCGGGCAGCTCGAGAGCACCAAGCTCGCGACCGGTCGCGGCGAAGGACATCGCGGCCTGGACCTGTGCGAGGTCAACGCCACCGAAGGCACCATTGCATACACCACACAAAAGCCGCTGGAATTGCTGATTGGCAAAAAGGGCGGGCCGGATCTGGAGCGCGTGGCGGTGCCGCGGGAGTTCCTGGTTTATCCCGGCTCCAAGCGCGATCCGAACGCCGGCGATCCGCTGGCGACCTTCCGTTACGACCAGGATTTTGAATTCATCGATGCCATCCGAAATCGCCGCCCGTGCGTTCCATCATTGCTTGATGGCGCGAAAGTGCAGGCGGTGATGGAAGCCGCCCTGATCAGCGACCGCGAGAAGCGCTGGGTGGATGTGCCCGAGGCGAAAATATAAAAAGGATTGACAATGGATAAGATTGCGGTAGTGACGGGGGCGGGCAGCGGCGTGGGGCGCGCCTGCGCGATGCGCCTGGTCAAGGAAGGCTGGCGCGTGGCGCTGGTGGGACGGCGCGAGCAGCAACTCAAAGAAACCGCGGCGCAGGCCGGGAACGATAAATGTCTGGTCACGGCGTGCGACATTGCCGACCCTGCAGCGGTGATGAAACTGGCTGCGGATGTGCTGGCCCATTTTGGGCAGGTCGATGCGTTGGTTCATGCCGCCGGCACCAATATTCCAAAGCGATCGTGGGAAGCCTTGACGGTCGATGATTATCGCGCGGTGGTCGATACGAATCTGAACGGCGCCTTCTACTGCATGCGTGCCTTGCTTCCTTCGATGCGCAAGAGAGGCCGAGGCACGATGGTGATGATCGTCTCCGACGCCGGCATCATCGCCAACGCCAAAGCAGGGGCGGCTTACGTCGCCAGCAAATTTGCCGAGCGCGGACTGGTGCAATCGATCAATGCCGAAGAGCGCGCCAATGGCATTCGCGCGACGGCGCTTTGTCCTGGTGACATCAACACGCCCATTCTCGATAAGCGCGCTGCGCCTCCTCCCCCTGATGCCCGGCTGAAGATGCTTCAGCCGGAAGATATTGCCGAGTGTGTGATGCTGGCAATCAACCTGCCGGATCGGGCGGTTGTCGAGGAATTGGTCGTACGGCCGAGGTAGCAACGGTCACTGCAATTTTCAAACGTCAAGTAAATCTGCTGATCGATCGGCGTGAAAGAAGACCTCGCTCTTGGGATTCAAATATTCCAGCAGCAGATCGTCATCCAGTTCAATGCGCGTCGCCACCGAGCAATCCATTTTCGGCGCGGCTGGAGCGGAAGCGTCTTCAACGCGCTTCTCCGATTGAATGACCCAAACACGATCGGTAAGGTTTTGCTCGAGAAAAGAAGCCGCCAGCGTCGGCCCGGGTTCGACGATGAGATGCGTGAGCCCTCGTTTTCCAAGTTCGCTCAATGCCGCGGTAAGATTCAATCGCCCCGGTCCATCGGACGAGAGCGGGCAAATCTCGACGCCCATCGCGGCCAGCGCCACGCGCGTTCCGGAATATTCCGCGGCTTCTTTCGAGCAAAAGACCAGCACCGGCCCCAGGTCGATCGTCTGAGCCAGCCGACTGTCGGGAGAAAGGCGAAGATCGCTGTCGAGTACGATTCGCAACAGAGGTCTCGCCTTGGAGACCTTTCGCGCCGTCAGCAGTGGGTCATCTTTAGCGGCGGTTCCAATGCCAATCATGATGCCGTCACTGTGGGCGCGGAGGGTGTGAACCAGCGATGTCGATCGGCGATTGCTGATTCGAATGGGTTTCCCGCCGGGCCCGGCGACCCTTCCATCAGCGCTTTGCGCCCATTTCAGCGTGATGTATGGCCGATGATGGACGACCCGCGCGATGAATGGCGCGATGAGCTGCCGGCATCGCGGATCGTCGGCATCCTGTACTTCGATCCCCGCCGAGCTCAGCTCTTTCATGCCTCGTCCGCTGACTTGCGGATTGGGATCCTGGCAGCCGATGACGACGCGCTTCACGCCCGCCGCAATCAATGCCGGCACACAGGGCGGCGTCTTTTTCTGAGTATGACAGCAAGGCTCAAGCGTGACGTAAGCGGTCGCTCCGCGCGCTTTATCGCCTGCGTCGGCCAGCGCATTGGGCTCGGCATGAGGGGCACCAAATCGTTCGTGAAATCCCTGTCCGACGACCTTGCTGTCTTTGACGATGATGCAGCCGACCATCGGGTTGGGCTCGACTTGCCCTCGCCCGCGCATGGCCAGCAGGATCGCGTCGTTCAAATACTGGCGGTCTGCATCGCTGAGCGACATGGCTGCCGATTGTAGCAGCGCGCGATGCTCAATCCCGCAACGCTGGCCAAAGCCGCGACAGTCAAATTGATGCGCGTCTGCTCGGCAAGAGCCGGGTTGGCGAAGGTCGCGACATAGAAAATGACCCACGCGGCCAGCAGCCAGCGGTCGCTCCTCGATCGCTGTTCGGTTCCGCTCGCCACCCATTCCCGCGCCAGCAGCACCGCCGGCACCGCCAGGAGCACCAGGTCGTAATCCATGTAATAGGGCATCACCAGCGGCATGATCACGATCGCCGCCGAGAGCAGGCGATCGCGCTCGATTGTGCCGCCAGGACTTTTCATGTTGCGAATGACAGCCCATGCGAGGGGCGCGAGAAATCCAGCCGAGCAGGCTAGGGTCAGCAGTCGAACGATCGGCAACGTTTCAGCCGGCTCATGTCCCTGAATGAGGATTCGCCAGAAGCTTTGGAGTGTGACCTGCCGGCCCCAGTGATACGGCGCTTCCTGCTGGAGATAGTGAACGATCAGTGGCAACTGGCTGCGGAATTCACTCAGGCAGCCGGGAAGGGTGATCAGTGTAATGAGCAGGAGGCCTAGACCGGTCAGCGCCATGCCCGCCAGTGCTCGCCAGCCGAACAAGACCGCTAATGCAACCGCGACCACCACCGCCAACTGCGGCTTGAAGAAGAGCAACCCCGCCACGAGTCCCGCGCCAAAGGCCGCTCCGCGTCTCGCCAACGCGACAGATCCGCAAAGCAGCAGCAGCGAGATAAATGTATTCTGTTGATGGCCCGTTGCCTGGATCGTCGGATAGGCAACAACCAACATCAGCGGGATCAGGCCCCAGATTGCGATCGGGATCGATTGCTGTGCCGAAAGGCGGAGCGATCGTCTCGGGTCCAGGACCAGCATCTTGCGCAAAAGTAGTATCGACGCGCAAAGCAGAGTCGCGTTCAGGCAGGCAAACAGCCAAAGGGCTGTTCGATAGGGAAGCACCGACAACGGCACAAAAAACCAGGCAAAGAAGGGCGGATTCAGCCAGGCGCCGTATCTCTTCTCCATGCCCAGCTTGGCCGAGTCGATCGTGCGCGCTTCGAATGTCTCCATTGCCGCGCGGTGGTACATGCCCAGAGCGTTGCCCTGCCGAATCAATGCACCGGCGGTGTAGGAAGGAAGCAGATCGTGGCCAAAGGGGAGCTTGTTGTCGGTCGATCGCGCTTGCGCCATCCATCGGCCTGGGAGCAGAATCGCCAGTAAGAGCGTAAGAGCCAAACCAAAACGCCAGAAGCGTCGACGGATCTTGCCTTGGCTCTGAGGCGCGCAATCTTGCTTCGGCGTCAGCGCTGCGCCGCTGGGTCGGATCGAAGGAGTCTCGGATTCAACAAAGTGCAGATTCAGCATATGGATTTGGAGTCTCGCTAAGCTGTAACCGCTGGGAACATCTCGAACTGCGTTGGCTCTCTCTGAGGTTGCTGGTCTTCTGCAAGGTCCCCGACAACTGCCGGTTGTGCGGCCCGATTGATGAGCAGCAGCGTCACGACTGTCCAAAGGATGACGCTGCCGTTGACGTGGGCTCGAATCGCGATTTCCGAATTGAGCAGGAGCCAGATGTAATGAACCGCCCACGCTCGCACGAGCCAGCGGTCTGCGCGTGAAAGCTCGGCGCTGCCTCGGCTGCGGACTTCAATCGCCAGCAGTACCGCGGGGATCAACAACAGGACCTGGTCGTAATCAAAGTAGAAGGGCGTTAATAAGGGGGCCGCCGCGATCGTGGCGGCAATCAACCGATCGCGCGACCACCGGCTATTTCGTAATTCGGCTCCACGATTGCGCCGCACGGCAAGCAGCAGCCCAATCCCAACTCCTGCCATGCATAGATACGAAAGCGCCTTCACGATCGGCAGCGTTGCGCTGGCACCTGTCCCTTGCAGCAGCACGCGCCAAAAGGCCAGGAATGTTACATGCCGATCCCAGAGGTAAGGGAGCTGCTCTTGAACGATGTGCAGGTTGATCGGGAGTTGATGAACGAACTCGCCGAGCGTACCTGGAAGCGCCAGAGTCACGGCCAGTAGCATTGCGCTGGTCATTCCCAGTCCCATCAGCGCTCGCCAGCCCAGATCAAGCACCAATACGCCCGACAGGAACAACGAGAGCTGCGGCTTATACAACAGCAATCCCGCCATTGCGCCGGCCCATACGGCTCTTCGACTTCTCCACAGCGCGATTGTGATTGTCATGAGCAACAGCGACATGCACGCGTTCTGGCCGTGCGTCAGCGAATAGATGAACGGCATCGATAAAAACAGCAGAGCCGGCACCAGGCCGAAGGTCGTGAAGTCATCCCGCCATGTTCGTGTTCGCTGACTCGTAAGTTCATTTGATTCGCGCGCGCCTGCGAGCATTCGGCAGAGAATCACGACCGCCGCTATGGCGCAGAGTACATTGAGCGTCACCCACGCCGTCAGTGCCTTGGGAAACGGAAGATGAGCGAAAGGCACAAACACCCACGCATAAAACGGTGGGTTCCACCACGGCCCTTGCGCATTGCCAAAATCGATGCCTTCCTTCGCCGCGGTTGCTTGTTCGGTGGCTTGAATTCTCGGCAGGTCATACACCTGCCGGGCCTCATGCTGGTTCACCAGTGTGCCGGCCGAGTAGAACACCATGAAGTCCAGACCAAACGGGATGCGCTTTTTCGCCGGGGCCAGTGCCATCATCGAAGTGAGAATGCCAATAAAAATCGCGATGGCACCGGTACCGAGCCAGAGGCGCCGTCGCAGCGAAAGCTTGAAGGGTGAGGTTATGACGAATTTGTCTAAGATACCCTCTGTATCGGCCTTTTTTCGCCGGGCGATTTGCGATGACTTCCGATCGGAATGCAGGTTGGCAGTTTACCGCCTCATTTGGGTCCGTATCATGGGGTTCAATGAGTGATGCCTATCAGCAGTTGATTGCCGAACTGTCACGCGCCCGGCGCGTTCTGGTGACCACGCACGTCCGCCCTGATGGCGATGCTCTGGGAACGTCGGCGGCGCTGGTGATGGCGCTTCGCCGAAAGAATATCGACGCGGAGGTGCTGCTCCTGAGCCATCTGCCCAGCAAGTACGCCTTCATCTTTTCTGATAACCAGATCACGCATCATGATGCCGAGAAAGGCTGGCCTGCGGGGCTGGATCTAAACAGCTTCGATGCCTTGCTGGTGGCGGACACCGGCACCTGGTCGCAGCTTCCTGGGCTGCGCGAGCGCGTCGAAAAATGGAACAAGCCCAAGCTCGTGCTCGATCATCATCTGACGCAGGAAAACTGGGCCGACGCCAAGCTCGTGGTGACTGAAGCGGCGGCGGCGGGGGAGATTGCCGCTGAGCTGATGGACCAATGGAACATCGAGCTGGATGGGCCAATCGCCGCGGCCTTGTTTCTGGCCATCGCCAGTGACACCGGCTGGTTTCAGTTCTCTAACACGCGGCCTTATACGCTCCGACTCGCGGCGCGCCTGATCGAGCATGGCGTCGATACCGATCGCATGTACCAGCTTCTCTATCAAAACGAGCGGGCCGAGCGGCTGGCGTTGCAGACCCGTGCGCTCCAGTCGCTGGAGTTAATGCTGGATGGTCGGCTTGCGGTCATGCGCGTACGCAAAGGAGACTTTGATCAGACCGGCGCGAATGTGCCGGATACGGAGAATTTGATCAATATGCCGCTGCAGGTGCGGACGGTGGAGGTGTCGCTGCTGATGGTGGAGCCGCGGGATGATGGGCCGATTCGCATTAGCCTGCGAAGCAAGGGGCAGGTTGACGTCGCACGTTTCGCTGAGCAATTTGGCGGCGGAGGTCATGCTCGCGCCGCGGGGCTGAAGCTGGGCGTGCCATTCGATGAGGCGCACGATCGGGTCGTGCTTGCGATGACGCAGAAGATGCAGACTGTCTAAATCCGGGAACTCAAAACGGAGCGCTCGTTTTCAAATCCGCGACCGTGGAGCGCGCACCGCAAGCGGTTGCGGCTAAACGGGAAGGACGTCGCTGCGCGTCGGCCGAACGCAGTTGCACTATTTCTTGAAGAAGGTCTTGCCCTTGTTGTTGTACTTGCTGAGTCGGTTGTTGACGTAGAGCCCTTCGAGTAGGAACTCGCCCATTGATGCGAGAATGGCGGGATCGTTCGCATCCAGCTCCATCTCGCGGGCCAGGGTGCTGGCCGCCTGTGAAAGCCCTTTAATGGCTTTCATATTCGCCACGAATTCGTCGGCTGAGAGATCATCACCCGCCGGGAAGGTGAGATTGCCGCGGAATTGCTCGGTGATGCTCTCGTAGGCATCGGGGTCGCCGTGCCGATCGAAGACGGCTTTGACTGCTTCGCCGACCAGTGACTTGATCAGCTTGTCCTCGGCGCCTTCTTCTTCCGCTAACGTCATCTCGATCTTGCCTCGGCTCGAAGCGGTCAGAAACATCAGATCGCAGATGCGCGGGATGACTCGATTTTCACCGGTGATGATTCCCCGCCGCTCGGCATTGCTGATGAGTGTCTCGAGATTGGCAATGCTGGTTCGCACCGACACGCCCGAGGCCTGGCTCACATGTGGACTGGAGCGCGCGAGTCGAATCGCTTCTTCGACAATCTCCGACATGTATCGCGGCACTTCGACACGTACGCCGCTGGCCGAATCACCCTCGGCTCGATCCAGCCACGCATTCTGCTCGGCGATGCGGATGCCTTCATCGACCGTTTCGGGATAGTGCGTACGAATAACCGAGCCGATGCGGTCTTTTAATGGCGTAACGATTCGGCCGCGGTTGGTGTAGTCCTCGGGATTGGCGCTAAAGACGATGCAGACGTCCAGGTCCAGCCGAATCGGATAGCCGCGAATTTGCACATCGCGCTCTTCCAGCACGTTAAATAAGCCGACCTGAATGCGCGGGGCCAAGTCGGGAAGCTCATTGATGGCGAAGATGCCGCGATTGGAGCGGGGGATCATGCCAAAGTGCATCGTTGATTCATCTGAGAGGTATCGTCCCTCAGCATGCTTCACCAGATCCACTTCGCCGATCAGATCGGCAATGGTCACATCCGGCGTAGCCAGCTTTTCCTGATAGCGAGCCGAGCGATGGACCCATTCGATCTTCGCATCATCGCCCTGCTCGGCAACGATGCGCTGGCCAGTCTTGGTAGTGGGGCGGATTGGATCGTCGTTGATGTCGATCCCCGATAAGACCGGCATCCATTCATCCAGCAGCTCCGGCAGCATTCGGATGATGCGCGTCTTAGCCTGTCCGCGCAGACCCAAAAACAGCAGATCATGTTTTGAGAGGATGCCGTTGACGATCTGCGGGATGACGCTGTCGCGATAGCCGATGATTCCCGGAAAAAGCTCTTCGTCCTTGCGGAGCTTGGCGATGAGGTTTCGGCGAAGCTCGTCTTTAACTGAGCTGGGGCGATAGCCAGATTCTTTAAGCTGTCCAACCGTTGCAGGCCGCGGATGATTCATGAGTGCCCTTAAAGTTACTTCGAACCGAATTGCCGACTCCGGCCGTTAGCGCAGAGGCGGGATTACAACGGACAATGATAGGGCGCGATCATCCGTCGCGGCGACATAAAGAGAGCGCAAAGCTGAGGCAAATGATGAGTCAGCCGTTTGAGGGGCTAAGCGTATCGCGCATCACCTTTTGCGTCTGCTCGTTGCGGAACGCATGCAACTTCTGACGAAGCGCGGGCCGGGTTAGGGCGAGAATGGAAATGGCCATGAGAGCGGCATTGGTCGCGCCGGCCTTGCCGATAGCCAGTGTCCCTACTGGAACGCCAGCCGGCATCTGCACGATCGACAGCAATGAATCCATGCCATTGAGCGCGTGGCTTTGAACCGGAACGCCTAGCACGGGTAACGCCGTTTGCGCGGCAACCATGCCCGGCAGATGCGCTGCGCCGCCTGCCCCGGCGATGATTACCTGCACACCCCGCCCCTCGGCCTCTTTAGCAAACTCTGCGAGCAACAATGGCGTGCGATGGGCCGACACAATTCGGCATTCATGCTCGACCCCAAACTCCTTCAGCACCGAATCGGCATGTTGCAGCGTCTCCCAGTCGGATTTGCTGCCCATGATGATCGAAACGAGCGGTTGAGTTGCGTTGTCGGGCATAGGGATTTGCGAAAATGATTGATTCGGTTGCGTCGCAGTGCTGGCATCGCCGAGGCGATCGATCCTACGATACCAGCCAGATGCGGGAAGTCGAGTCCATCTTCGAAAGGCAAATCGAGTTCGACCCGTCGGCCGATTTCGAAGCCTTCCTGCGCGAAGCGCCGGCGAAGTGGGTTGTGTATCTGATGAGCGATGCGGACGATCGGCCGGTGCAGCTGCTTTGCGTCAAGAATCTCAAATACAGCCTCAAGCGCCGACTGGGTGGAACCGAACCGACTGCTGGCCTTTCGCGTCGGGTCGATTATCGGCAGGTTGTCCGGCGCGTGCGATGGCGTCGAGTCGATAGCGCCTTTGAAGCCGACTGGATCTACTTCGAAGTCGCCCGGCAGGTCTTTCCGCAAAGCTACCAGGGCATGGTCGGATTTCGGCCGGCGTGGTTCCTGCACGTCGATCCCGATGCGCCATTTCCGCGATACAGCAAGACCATCGATCTTTCGCCGCGCACGGGCGAGTTCCTCGGCCCCATCGAAGACAAGCATGCCGCCGGCAAGCTGATTGAGATGGTGGAGGATGCGTTTGATTTGTGCCGGTATTACAACGTGCTGACGGAGTCACCTCGCGGTCGCGCCTGTGCATACAAAGAGATGGGCAAATGTCCCGCTCCCTGCGATGGCAGTATCTCAATCGAGCAATATCGACGCCTCGTCGATTACAGCCTTCGCGCCCTGATCGACCCAGCTGAAATGGTTCGCCAGCAAACCCGCCGAATGCAAAGCGCAGCGGCGGAGTTGCGTTTCGAGCTGGCGGCAAAGATCAAAACATACATCGATGCCTTGAATCAATTTGGCAAAGGACCTTTTCGATACCTGAGCCGCTTGCGCGACTTTGCCTGGCTCGCGTTCCAACACGGGCCGCGTCCCGCGCGCGGCGATGCGAAGATATTTCTTATTACTCCCGGCCGGATCGAGCCAATCCTGTGCGTTTGCGCGGAGCCCGTACGTCCCAGCGAAATCATGGGCGCAGCGCTGATTGCCGCCGATGAGCAGGAAGAGGAGCCATTTGATCTGATCGGCGTCCAGCGCATCGGCATCGTCAGCCAGCACCTGTTCTCTCCCAGGTCCACCCACGGTGTCTTGCTCCGCATGCAGGAGATCGACGAAAAATCGATCGCCAAAGCCATTCGAGATTTGCGGAAGCAGAATGTCTCGCAAGAGGAGCTAGAGGGCGAAGGGGTGATGAAAGAGCTGCAATCGCTGTGAAGCTTAGGGGCCGTAGACACGAAGAAGCGCAATTCAGTAATTTCTTGCCAATTTCACATTCGCGATGGAAAATGCATCCCATCTGATTGACGGCCATCAGTATACGGGCAAGTCGAAGGGCTCATGACATCATTTCACGAGGAGGGTCGAGATGCGCCGCCATCCAAAGATCCGATTGAACCCAACACATTCGAAGAAAACCGCTTGCAGGGTTGGCGTGGAGATCGAGGTCCTCGAACATCGCCGGCTATTGTCAGATACCGTCTTCTTGCCGCCTGTGACCTCAGCCTTACCCACGGGGTTCCAGTTTCAAAAACTGCTGACCCCATCTTTGAACACCGAATTCGAGCCGATGACCGACCTCATCGCCACGAGCAGTTCCGGAGGCGGATTGTGGCTCGTGCCCGACGGCCAAGGCGGGTATAGGGTTGCACAACAACTGAACACGACCGCCACGATCCTCGGATTGGCCAACACCGGCATCACAATTCCCCAATCCGTTGGAGAGATTACCAATGCCGAAGGAATCTATACCACAGCAGGACTCATGCTCCCGGTATCAGGCCAAGCTTTTGGCGCACCCAGCGGCTTGGCCTATCCATCCGATGCGGTTCCTGGTGCCTACGTCATCCAGAGATTTCGACCAAACGACGCCTCACCCGAACTGACCGTTGAACGCTACATACCCAATTCAGCGACACCGGGCCGCGGCACAGTGATCATGGCGGTCTTTCCGGTGAAATCGGATGGAACATTTGGCTCGGAAATTGACACGACGCTGGGAACCGATCTTGCGCCAGATTCGGGCGCTGCCCAGATTCCTACGGGCGATTTCAACCTCGATGGCAAAATGGACATCGTTGTGGCCGGAGCAGTCTGGCTGGGCAACGGAGATGGGACCTTTAATGCGGCCAAACCTATCCAATTACCATCGTCGCCGACTGGAGGGAATTACTATGCCGGCGACTTCAATGCAGACAGCAGAACAGATCTCCTGCAGTTCCCTGTCTTGAGCGCCGGCACGTCGACTGAACAGGCGCAGGTTCTATTGAGCAATGGCGACGGGACATTTCGCGTAGCGGGAAGCTTTAACTTCGGATCGCTGGGCACGCCCCAGGGCGCGCCGATGATCGCCGACTTTACGGCCGACGATATCACGGATGTTGCGCTTCAGATCGCAGGCGCAAATCAGGCACCGGCAGTATCGATTGTCCCAGGCGACGGCCAGGGGGATTTTTTCACTCCCGATGTCCTTTCTACGCCGTCCTTTCTTCAAGTCGTGACCATCGATTTTGACGGCAATACCCGGCCCGATCTGGTCGGCGTATCGTCGAGCGGCGCGGGGAATTATTCGGTGGTGTGCTTTAATAATCAGACGCCTGCCGGGCCGGTGGTTCGCTTGACGGCCACGCCTGATCCAGTTGTTGCTGGTCAAAGCGTCACTCTTACTGCCGCGGCTTCAAATCCAGTGAATCCGTTAAACAGCGGGACGATGGAGTTCTTTGACGGTGGGAAAATGCTCGGTCAAGCCAGTGTGGTGAATGGCGTAGCCGTATTTTCAACCTCGAAACTCTCGGCAGGCACACACAGTTTGACGGCAAGCCTTTCGGGCAGTGGCGTCGCTGTTTCTCCACCCATCTCCGAGACAGTAAATGCCGCTCCGCTTCAGGCACCACTTCTTTCGGCAGTGCAGTTGAGCCATGTTGCGCATGGCGCCGCGATACCCGGGGCGAAGGAGAATCTGCGGCTGGTCCTGAGCAACCTGGGTGGGGCCGCCGCCTCCGCGACCGTCGGCGTGCAACTTTTTGCGACCAGTGCGGGTAGCATCGATGCCAACTCGATTTCTATTCCTGTTTCATCACTCCAATCGCGAAATGTGCATGTGGCGGGCAACGGGAAAACCACACTCAGCGCGACATATAACCTGCCCGAGAGTCTCCCGCAGGGAACGTATTACCTTGCGGCGCGTTTGACGCCGCTTGATGGATTACTTGCCTCGCAGGTAATCAACAGCACGGTCGTTGACCCGGCCTCGATAAATGTTCTTTGGGAATTTGGAAATGTGGATGGCCACAGGAACGTGGTAATGATCCGGCACCTGTCCAACGGCCAGATCGTCACCTTCAAGCTGAGCGGGCAGGCCAATGGAACTCTTGCCGAAGGGGGTGGCGCGCTACTGGCCGGCACCGCAAATCCGGATTATAGCGTGGTTGTCAATACATATTTGGGGACCGAGAATCTCACGATCAGCCAGACAGGCGGAACCCAATCGAACATTGCATCTCTTACGATTTTGGGTCCGCTGAATTCATGCGATGTCCGTACTGACACACCGTTTTCTATCCATCCAGGTCCCGCGAACTCCTCTTCGGACGCCTCGGTTGCTCATCTATCAATCGGGACAATCCCTCGAGCTACGGTTTCTGGCGTCAATGTCGCCGGAAACGTAGAGATCAATAACAACGTCGAACAATTTCAGGCCCGGGCTCTCAATGGCGCTTCGATCTCGCTCAACAAATTCAGTGCCGGCAAACTTCCGCTTTCGATGAGAGTGCAGGATATTGACGCCAACTCAGTAATTACTTCAGGCGGCCAGATCTCACTTCTGTCGGTCGAGCATGCCGCGCTCGGCGCGACTATTTCTGCGCCGGCCATTAACAAGATTTCAAGCGCCAAAGATTTCGATGCAGCACTGAACGTTACCGGCACCACCAAGGGCGCAAGTGTTCTTGGTGCGGTAGTTATTGGCGGAAGCGTGGCCGGAACAATCGATGCTCCGATTCGGTGGTCGGTCAATGGAAATATCGGCGACGTCCGAATTGCCGGCGATGTCTCTCATCTTCAGGTTCTCGGCGGAGCGCTTCTGGGCGCGGGCGGAGAACTTGCTTCGCCGCCGGCGACGTACAGCGGTACTTTGATCAAGAGCTTTGATGTCAATGGATCTGTGACCTCGAGCCTGATCAGTGCGGGGCTCGATCCGGTAGACGGAATTTTACTGAACGGCAACGACACTTTGCTTGACGGCGGCGCAATCGATTCAATCACGATTAAGGGTTTGGCCAGCAATGACAGCCGATTTCTTGCGGCCTCATTACCGCCTCAGGCAAAGATTGATTCAGTTAAAGTCATTCCATCGCAAGATCCGCGATTTGCGCTGAAGTGAATCGATCGACTAGGAGGCTTTGAGCATCGCCGCTTTGAGTTCGGCGGCATTGGGCCGATCATCGATATAGTCGGCTTCCCATAGCAGCATCTCTTTTGTGCCGAGCTTGCGCGCCAAGTCGGCATCCTGCTGGAACTGTTGCACCGTGCTGGGGACCCAGGAATAGGTCCAGACATCGACCAGCCCATGCGTTTCCTTTTGAAGTGCGCGATAGGCTTTCTCCGGTGATCCGCCGGGGCGGTAGTAGCCGGCGGCAGCGGCGCTGTCCATCAAATGCTCGCTCGCCCATGTTCCGACATCCAGAAGCAGGCCGCGAAGGCTGCCGTCGATGGGGTCCATTAAGCCGCGATATTGCCAGGGATTGGCAACGAGGACGGCAAGGGGAAGGTTGGGGTTGTGTTTGCGCATCAGATCCCGCGCCGCGCGCATGAAGATCGTTTGCGGCTCGGCGCGAATGCGGACCCAGCGGTCGTCGCCATTGGGAACGTTGTGGGGATCGGTCCCAAACCGCTTATGAAACGTTTCAATCAATGGCGTTTCGTAGCCGTTGTCGGCCACTCCTGCAGAATCGGTCTGCGGATTGTCGCGAACGTCGCCGGTGCGAATCCAGTCGAGGAAGAGGCCATCGATCTCGTAGTGATCGAGAAGCTCCTGGATGATCGCCAGCTTATATTTTCGTACCTCTTCGAACGCGAAGCTGAGCTGAGAGTGGTAGAAGATTCCGTTGTGCCGCCGCCAGCGAAATTCGGGATGTTTCCTGGAGAAGTCGCTGATGAGCCCCCAGCCATGATCGTCTTCATTGATCGTAACCCACGCATGGATGCGCAGGCCGATCTGGTGGCCATAACGCACCGCTTCAGCCAGCGGATCGAAATGGGCATAATCGAGTACGGCAAACTTCCCTAAAATCTCCTTTCGCTTTTGATCAGACATGTTGCCGGAAAAGCGCGCGAATAGAGCGCGATCGGCATCCGATTGCGGGCTCCAGTAGCTGTCGGCATCCCACTGGCCGCCGGGCGCAAGGAGCTTGCTGCGATAAAGCGCTCGGCCGCCATCGAGCGCTCGCCAGTAGATGTCGGACCAGCCGCAGGCTTTGCAGGTATCGAGCATGTGATGCACGCCCGCCGGGCCCCATGCGATGCCGGACTTGAGCATCCAGTCGGAATGAGTGAGGGGCACGCCGAGAATGAGCTTGTTTGTCCGCGGATTTGGATCACTTTTTCTAGAGTCAGCGCGACACCATTGCGCAAGCATCGAAGCAGTGGACAAACTCATTGAGCCAGCGATCAACTGTCGTCTAGATATCTTGTTCATGGCTGACGGCCTAACTTCTACCGGCACGAGTTATCAGGCCGAGAAGAATCTTCGAGCTCCAGGTATTGTTGGGCTCAGAGGAACACCCGCAATACATAAGCGATGGAGATGAGCAGCAGCAAGGTCAGCGTTGGAGAGAGCAGTCCGTAGATTCCTGCAAAAACCGCTTCACCGTGGAAAATCTTCCTCGCGATGCCAAGCAGGATCGCGAAGACGGGAAAGGCGTAGATGCCAAGGAAGAAAATACCTCCGTCGCTGTGATGGCCCCGCGTGTACATGTCGATCGCATCTGTCACGATTAATAAAATCACCAGCCCGGGAACATAAGCGATGGTAAAGCTCGTCCAGAACGCTAGCGATGGACGTCGTTCCGCTGGTTTGATCGGTGTCTGATAATCCAGCGTCGGCGTCGTCGGATCGGAATCTTGATCGGCCATCATGCAGGACTACGCTGCAAACGGCAGAAGAGTGACGTTGTGCCAAGGCACAGGAACTATCTTGGGTCGCCGACGCGGCGCCCGGCTTTTTCTGCGGCTTCCCTGGCGGTGTTGGTGAGAGTTTGTTCCACCTCTGGGGCGAACCAGCCGGTGCCGATGTAGAGGCCGCGGGTTTCGTAGCCGCCTTCTTGGAGGATTTGGGCGGAGGGGATGTAGCCGGTGACTTCCTGGTTGTAGGCGGATACCCAAAGTCGCAGATGTCCGACGGCGCGCTCAATATCCTGCACGTATTGCACGACGCATTCGTCTGGCAGGGCGATGAGCGTCAGATCCTGACCAAACTGCCACGCGCTGACTGGTGCGGCATACGTTGCTGACAGCCTTTTATTGGCATCGAGAATGGCCAGCATCTCTTTTGCTGAATCCTTATTCAGGCCTCTGGGTCCATTAGCAATCTTTTCAAGCGAATCGCGAGTTGGCGTTTGAAGTGGAAGCTCGGCGGTCACTTGCGCGCAAGTCAGTGGGCCCCGCACGGGCTGAAGCTTGGTCCCCAGCACGCGGCAAACTTCCTTTCCGAGGACCTGACCGTATTCCGACGTCAACTCGAAATTATTGCGATGATATGGATTGGCATCACCCGCACAGCCGGTGATGAACATCGCCTGAGCATTGGGGAACTGCTGCTGAATGTACTCCCTTGCAAAGCCTTCATAGTCTGCGCTGACCGCAAGTCGATTGGCTGGCATCGTCGTGTTGTGACAGGCGTAGCCAAAAAGGATCGCGATCGGCTTTCCATTCGCCCCATCGACGCGAAGGACCGGCACGCCACGATCGACCATGCCGTGCGGGTTGTCGCCGAGGATCACGCCCTTGTCGGTAAATTCCCGCCGGTTGATGACGAAGCTGGCCATGCCTGTGCCCCACGAGAGCTTCGCCGGCTGCATATGTGCCGTCGCCTGTTGCGCCACTTCGACCAGCCGATCACAAAGCCATTTGGAATACTCGACAGTCGCGGCGTGATAGGGCGAGGGCGACTCGCCCAGGCTTTCACCCAGCGAAACATCCGGCGCCGAATGGGAATGAGCGATGTTCAAAAGTATTGACGAAAGTGGGATGTGCGTCGTCTCCGCGATGCGTTTTCGCACGACCTGCCCCATGTCGGCGGGCATGATGCACAAATCAATCGTCACGAGGATCGCGCGATTCCCCTGCTGATCCTTCAGCACCAGCGCCTTGGCATAAATGTCCTGATCGACGCTCTCAAACGGCTTGACGCGCGCCGCATATCCCGCCAGCGGTACCGGCTTGGAAGGCGTCGTCTTAATCGACGCGACGCCCACCGACCAATCGGCATCCGGAGCCGCGATGGCAGGGCATTTCATCAAAAGGAAGAGGCCGAGCGCCATGGCGAAGGTCATGCGATGGATGTGAAGATGCATGAGCGGCCATGTTATCTGCACCAAAGAATTGGGCCACCTTTGGTCGCCTCCGCTTCGACTTGCTGCAAGTCTTGCGGAAGCCAAAGGTGGCCCAGGAGGGAAATCTCTTGAGGATCTTAGTATCGGAAGCTCAAAGCGGCGTAGTAGGTTCGTGGCACCTCGTTGGCCTGGGTCACGAACAGGCCACTGTTAAACTCGGGGTGGTGGTTGTCGAGGATGTTCTGGACGCCAATCGAGGCGGTCAGATTGTCACGAATCTTCCAGGCGACGTTGGCGTCCCAGCGGAGGTAAGCCGGAATGCTGCCCGTATGAAGGGGGTCAACATAATAGAGGCTCGTATTCAGTTCGACGTTCTTGACCACATCCCAATAGGAATGGATCTGGAACTGATTGCGCGGGCTGGTGCCTTCGAAAATGTGCTCGAGAGTGGGGTCGACGCCCTGGCCGCGATGAAGTTGAAGATCCAGCCATGAATAGGAGCCGCTCAATCGCCAGGTGTTGGTAACTTTCCATGAGGCGGCGACTTCTGCGCCAAAAGCTTCGCCGTCAATGTTATTGCCAAGCTTGACCGGAATGAAAACGTGAGGTGCTACGCCGGGTCCGGCGATGACCTGTGGGGTACCTGCCGTTCCGCTGCGAAGCTTGTCGTACGAATCGTAGAAGACCGAGCTGTCGATCGTGACGGCCTGGGTCGCGCGGACGCGATACCCCAACTCATACGCGGTCATAGCCTCGGAATCGAATCCCTTGTTGCCAATCGTATCGATCTGTGCGGGAATGCCTTGGGCCGTTGGCATCGTGGAGAAGACGATCTGGGAATCCTGTTCCCATCGCGAAGGCGTGCGAACGGCTCGCGAAACAGCACCCCACACCGAATTGCTCTCGTTTGGCGTCCAGAGCAGTCGGCCGCTGGGCTGATATTCAAAATCGCTGTAGCTGTTCTGTTCCAGCTTGGTACCGGCAATGAAGTGCAGCTTATCAGGGACAAGGGTAAGGTCATCCTGAATGAAGCCGCTGACGAGGTAATCATTTCGGCTGGTGGGGCTGAAGGTACCTAATTGCGTGTTCTGAATGTGGTCCATCATGAACCGCGCATCGCCGCCGTAGATCACTTCATTGTTCTGGGCAAGCTGAAAACGATGCTGGAAATCGAGGTCGAAAGTGTCCAGCGAATAGCCAAGCTGCACGTCGGGACGATCCTGACGGTCATAATAGAACTGGAGCGACATGTCCGACGTCGGCGAAACAACATGCGACCAGCGACCGAGGATGTTGGCTCCTGAGAAATCATTTTCCGCATAGACCGCAGAGCGGAACGGCGGCGTGAGCACCGGCGCATCGATCGTCTGGCCTGTACGGTCGGAGTAAACATCGCCCTGCAGGGTCAGCGTGTCATTTTCGCTGGCATACCGGTCGATACGGAACCCACCTCGGAAATCCTGCCAGCCATCATGCTGGTCGTGGCCGGCGGCATTCGGGAAGTCCTCGAAATTGCGGTACTTGCCGTAAACGCGAAAGAATGTGTTCGAACCGAGTGCACCACCAAATCGGACTTCGCCCTGCTGGGTTTCGTTGCCGCCCAGGCCATCGACTAGCCACCCTTGGGTATCGCGAGCGCTTTTGGTGGTGATGTTGATTACGCCATTGACGGCGTTGGATCCCCAAAGGGTGGCGCCCGGGCCGCGGATTACTTCGATGTGATCCAGGTCCGGCATCACATAATCCATCGTGTCCCAGTAGACTCCGGAGAACAGCGGCGTATACACGCTGCGTCCATCCATCATCACCAGCAGCTTATTGGCATACAGGTCATTAAACCCGCGCGAGCTGATCGCCCATTGATTGGAGTTGATCCGCGCTACCTCAAGGCCGGGCACCAGGCGAAGCAGCTCTGGGATCGAATTCATCCCCGAGCGCTGGATGTCGTCCTGCCCGATGACGGTGACGGCGGCAGGGGCCTCGGCAACCGCCTGGGCATGCTTGGAGACGCTGTACACCTCGACCTTCATCAGGTCTTCGAGGCTCAAGGAGGACAATTCGCCGCCGGACGTCCCGCCCGCCGGGCCAACCTCGGCCGGCTCCGTCGTCGGCTGAGTCGTGGCAGAAGGGCGGGAAGTCGGTGCTGCGGCCCAAGCGGCCGAGGCCCATCCTCCCAAAAGAATGGCACATGCCAGTTGTGCAGATCGTCGAACAACCAGCTTCTTCGTTGCGTTCATGTGCTGCTCCGCGTGAGATTGTGCGGTCTGGTCTACCTTTGAGACCTATGACATATGGGTTAGATCGTCCGGCCAAATCTGCGGGGTGAGAAAAATAGGCAATCTGCGAGGGTGAAGTGTTATCGGACCATCGCCTTCGGCAGGTCCTATCATTTTCTCCCTTAATTGAACCCCCGGCTTCGCCGAAGTTCTTTTGGGAGACTAACTTTGGGGCCGGAGGGTTCGGCGGCGGCGATGCTTAACGCATTCATTCAGTGGCAGGAAGAGCGTTTGGCACGCGCGGAGGATCGCCATCGGCGAATCGAACCGCTTGCGTTCGGGCCAGAGTTTCTGGGGCTCGATGCGCGTACGCACAATTCTCTAGCCTCAATCGAAGAGTATGCGCAGCGCCAATGGGCCGATACGACGCGGTTCTTTGCGCCGGCACCGGATCGGGACTTTCAATTTGATGGCCACAGCCTGACCTTTAACACCCCAATAGAAGAAGAATTCCGCGAAAATCGAACCGTTCATTGCCAAGTCTATGAGGCATCAAAGCCCGGGCAGGCCGTCCTGATCATTCCTCATTGGAACAGTGATGGCACCGAGTATGACCTGTACTGCAAGTATCTGGCTCGGTTGGGCATGACTACCGCCTGCGTCACACTCCCATATCACGGCCGGCGCTGTCCTGAAGGGCAAGCCAGCGGGTCGGGCATGATCTCGGCCAATTTGGGACGCACTATTCGCACCTGCCGGCAGGGGGTTCTTGAAGCAGCGACAATTGTCGAATGGCTTGCACAGCGCGGCCACAGCCACATCGGACTCGTAGGTGTGAGCCTTGGTACGTCACTGGCGACCGTGGTGGCCGCTCATGATCCCCGAATAAGCGCCATGGCTCTGGTTTCGTTGGCCAGCGACTTTGGCGAAGTAATTTGGAATTGCCGTCCGACACGACACATTCGAGAGGCGCTTGATGGCGCAATGACCTGTGAGCAGTTAAACAGCGCTTTGTCGCTGTTCAGTCCAATCCATTATGTATCCAAGCTTGCGGCAAATGGCACCGCGGTCTTGGGGATTTCGGGCAGGCAGGACCAGGTGTTTGCTCCAACTTTGACCCACCGACTGCTTAATGCGTTCGCTGATGCGGGAGTTCGCCACGAGCACAAATCGTTGGCTTGTGGTCATTACACGCTCGGCACGTTTCCCTTCAATGTCATCCTCGGACGGGCAATCCAACGCTTCATGCAACATGAGTTCGATACTGGTCCGGCATCGCACAGCCTTCCGTGGCCAATCGGTGGCCGTCCGGGTGGGAAAGAACGATCGGCGGCGTAACGAATTGGCCTCACCGCGGCAGGTCCCATAAATCAGTCATATCGACCGCCTTCAAATTAGCTCACATTTCCCATTGACTGCACCCGATTCATGGAACGGCTGAATTCCGTACTAGAGCGGTCGCGGTGGGCGATCGATCGTTCAGCGCGTGTTTTTGCGAATTCACCGTTTCGCGAGAACGCTTCCAGAGCCGAATATGCGCCAAATGAGGGTGAGACTGGTCCTTTTGCTGGCGTGCATGGGCTTAGTGCTGTTCAAGCCCACGGCACTTGGCGCTGCCGATGAATATCCGGTCAAAGCGGCCTTCATTTTTAACTTCGTGCAATTCGTCGAATGGCCCGCATCTGCATTCGGCGGCAACCCTAAGGCTCCCCTAGAAATTGCCATCGTTGGGAATGACCCGTTCAATGGCACACTCGATCGGGTCATCAATGGAAAGACGGTTAACGGACATCCACTCTCCGTTAAGCACTTTGCCTCGGCGAGTGAAGCACGACCATGCCAGGTGATGTTCTTTGCTGCCGGCTCTCAGGATCAATTTGATGCCGCGATGCAAAAAACGGGTAAGGCAAACATCCTGACGATCGGCGAGGCGGATGGATTTGTGGATGCGGGCGGGGTTATTCACCTCTTCGCGGATGGCAATCACATCCGCTTCGACATCAACCGCGGCGCTGCCGAACATGCAGGGCTTCACATCAGCGCCAAGCTCTTGAAGCTGGCCAAGACGGTAGTGAACTGAAACTGCGGATCAACGGGCCGCTGCCGGGGGATCAATCCGAACTTCAACGCGCTGGCCCAGCTTCAGAGGAGCAGAGTCCAGCAAGACCAGCTTGACCAGCAGCACGCCGGTGTCGGTGGGGCGACCGGGATCCTGGGGACGTAAATGCCGGCTGACAACCTGGTCGGGGATTTCCTGCACCTTGGCCCGCCATTGACGGCCGGGGTAACCCTCGGCGGTGACAGTTGCCATTGACCCAATCTGAACCTGTCCCACATCAAATTCATTGACTTCCGCTTCGATGCGCGTGCGATCGAGATCAGCAACCGAGACGATCGCCGTTTCGAGTTCAGCAACTTGTCCCGGGTCGGCTAAGCGTGCGGTGATGGTGCCGTCGATTGGGCTGACGATTTTTGACTTAGCTAGCTCGGCTTGAAGTCGATCGATCGTCGCCATGGCACGCTGGCGATGGGTCTGTGAGTCCTCCAGCCCGTGCCGGCAGTCGAGCATTTCCAGGGCCGATGCCGCCTGCACGTTGGCCATCTGGTTCACGATCTTGGTGCGGGTTTCGAAATAGCGGATATCCGCCTCAGCTTCAGCTTTCTGTGCAACGGCCTCTTCAAACGCCGCTTGCGTGTCGTCGCAGGAAATCTGTGCGATGAGATCGCCTTGATGGACCTTCTGTCCTTCCTGCACATCCAGCTTCAAAATCCGGCCCGATGTTTCGGCCGACAGGGTGACCTGAGCCCCCGGATAGGTCACCACATGCCCCTCGGCGATCACGCGATCGGGCTGCGTCGCGGTCATCGACGACAGTTGCTCATCTGACGGGCTCTGTGACATTGGCCCATTCGCATGAACCGTGTTCAGTGTGTGCGCGATCGAGATCATTCCGAGTCCGCCTGCGATCACGGCTCCAACAAACAGGCGATGTCGATGTGTGTTATTCCTTTTCACGGCTGTAGTCCTTTTCTGCAAGACCTCGTCAATTGACCAGTCGTCCATCCCGGATGGTCAGGACACGGTCGGCGATTTCGCTGACCTTCTGGTCGTGAGTGACAATCAACATCGCCCGGTTTTCCTGCCGGGCCAGCTGCTTAAATAAGTCCAGAATCTGCTGCCCCGTCTGCGAATCGAGATTCGCGGTCGGTTCATCCACCAGAAGAATAGGGGATTGCCCCGCGAGGGCCCGTGCTATCGCCACGCGCTGCTTCTGGCCGCCCGATAAATCGCGCGGCAGAGTCATGGTCTTATCCGCAAGGCCGACCTCATACAGGGCGCGCTCGGCTTCGCGCCGAGCAGTTTCGCCACGCTGGCCTTTGATGTTCAGGGCGTATTCGACATTTTCCATCGCAGTCAGGGCCGGCAGCAGGTTATATTGTTGGAATACAAATCCAATTGACTTTCGACGGATCGCGGCAAGGCTTCCACTCGATTCACAATCGACCTTTTGGTCTTCCACGACGACGGCTCCCGAGCTGGCCGTCAGGATGCAGCCGAGAATCGAGAGAAGCGTTGTCTTTCCAGAACCCGATGGGCCTTCCAGCGAGACGATCTCTCCTCGCTCGATGGAAAGCGAAATGCCCTTCAAGACCGAGAGCGTTCCCGCGCCTTCGTAGAAGTCTTTGGTGACATCTTGTGCCTGCAAAACGCTCACAACCACTCCCTCGGTTCTTTATCCTCTGAACACCATGGCCGGATCGATCTTGGAAACCTTTCGGAAGCAGATCAGCGCTGCCGTCAGGCAGAACGCCAATGTGCCTGCCAGCGTCAGAGCCCACAGATTTCCAATGACAACCAGGTTCAAATTCGCTTTGGCCATGACCGGCTTTAGCAGCAGCGTGAGGGCCGCGCCGATCATGAAGCCGCAGATTCCGGCGATGATCGCTTGCTTGGCGAGGATCAGGTAAATGCGACCGTTTCCGCCGCCGATGGCCTTGATCGTTCCAAATTCCTTGATGTGGTCCATCGTGGAGGTGTACAGCGTCTGCGCCACGACCATCACCGCGATCAGGCAGCCGAGGAAAATCGTCATGAACAAATTAAGTCCGAGACCCGTGTTGGTGATCCAGTAGTTGCGCGACATGTACGACCATTCATCGCGCGTATGCACATCGACGTAAGGCAGCCGGTCCCGAATTTCGGCGGCAATGCGGTGAGCATCGACGCCAGGACGCAGCTTCACGACGATATAAGACGTCTGGCCGTCCAGTTCGGGCGTCAGCGACTGGCAGAGCCGAAGATCCATAAACGCGATGGGCGTTGTCGTGAAGGAGAGGGCATCGCGGCTTCGGCCGGTGATCTTGACGCGCCGGCCTACGAATTCTCGGTAATCTCCGATATGGAAAACGCCGCAACGGCCCGTCGCCGAGTCATCGAGCATCAGGTATCGGCCGCGCCTCAGGTCTGCGACGTTGCCTTCGCTTATGGTCCAGGGAAGGTTCCATTTTCCAAATCGCTCCATCGCGTAAACTTCGATGCCTTCCTGGGCACCCGTTGGAAGAGCCATACGCATGAACCAAACGATCAGGTTGTCGGCCCGTTCCACACCATCGATGGCGCGAACGCGATTCACCAGCGTGTCGGAAAAAGTGCGGGCAAAGTCGATGTTCGGCGTGTTCTTGGCCGCCACCCAGACGTCCGCATCAATGTGGTCAATCGTGGCCGAGGCATTGCCCATCAGGCCCAGAAACAAACCGGTCTGCACCAGTACCAGCATGACGGCAAATCCGACGCCGCCGACGGTAATCAGAAACCGCAGCTTGTCGTAGAAGAGAATTTTTCGTGCTAAGTCAACCATGACTTTTCTGAACCATTGCCTTTTTGAATTCAGGCCGCCGGTTCATACCTCCCACGGCTCAAGATTCCCTGCGGATCGAGTGCCTGTTTGATGGAGGCGGATACATCCCAGAATCCCGATGAACCGATCGCCAGTGTCTTCATAGTTTGGGGGCTGGATCGATAGAGGATGTAGCCCGATCGCATCAGCCGTTCCGTCAGTTCGTGATAGCATTCCTGGGCACGGGCCGCTTCATCGGGCCTGCGGCGATCGAACGAAATGTTGCTCACGCAGCAGAGTGCGCGTTCGGTGACGAATGTCAGCGTCAGCAGCGTGTCGAAGCCATGCTTCTGGTAGATCGGCTCCATCATCGAAACCGCGGCGGCTGCCACCGGTCCGTCGGCGGGAAGGATCGGCGCGATCCACATCAGCCCTGCATGGCAATCGAGCGGATCGGTTGGATGCTGCGGCTCTGCATCGCGCACCCGCCAGGATGCGCCACGCAATGGCTCATTGGAGGGGATGCCCTTGAGCAAGCCATAGACCGGCTTGACGATCTCCAACCGCGACGAGAGAACCTTGCAGAGTCCGAGTTTGCCAAGCAGATGCGTCATCCGCTCGGCGACCTGAATCTTTCGATCATTCAAAAAGATGACGCGATGATTCGGAAGGGCCTTTTTCAAAGCGCGTTGAGTTCCGGCGACAGTCGCATGCCTGCCGGAGATTGCTCCACAGACATTCCAGGCGCCGACGGCGCACTCGCTTCGGAGGGTTCGTCGCAAGTCGGCTGGCAGGGGAGTCGTCTGTCCCGCGCGGTCCCAGGGATATCGCACCCGTCCCGAAATCGCGCGAAGATCATTGGCAATATGAATCGCGCTTTGCAGCAGCCCCTGCATGCGCAGCTTGGCTAGTGCGTCAATCAGCTCCGGCAGATCCGATTCGCGCGGTGCAGCAATGAAAAATGCGGAGAAAGCCTCTGGTTTGGGCATTAGGTAGATGCCCATCTCCGTGACGATTCCGAAATTGGATTGTGTGAAGATGCCTTCGAGATTCGGACCGACGCCATGGCGATAGGCGCGATTCGCTCGGGCATTTTCGTAATGCCCTAAGCCTGTTTTCAGCATCCGACCATCGCCGAGGACAACTTCCAAGCCGCAGGTCGTCAGCGAATGATCACCATATCGGGTATGACCGAAGCCGCGGTCGAGCGTGTTCCCGATGATGCTCGTATCCAGGCCCGCACCCGTGACATCCATCCACCAGTTCGGCGCGTGTTCCTGAAGATAATCGTAAAGTTGCTTTTGCGTGACGCCCGGCTCCAGCACGACGTAGCCGAGCTTGTCGTTCAACTCCACGATCCGATTCATTCGCCCCAGGTCCACCAGAACTTGATTCGCGCAGGTTGGGGCCGCATCCCCATAGCCCCAATTCTTGCCGCGGGAAATCGCGTGAATCCCAATTCCAAATCGAGCGGCGATCTTCACGATCTGCTGGACCTGTGCGGCCGAATCAGGATGCAGCACCGCCAGTGGACGCGCTGCACGCGGGCCAGTCGTCCGGCCATATCGATCGAGAATCGGCGTGGCAACATCGACATAAGCCGCCCCAATGGCTTCCGCCCATGCGGACAATGCTTCCGAAAATTGCGCAGGCTCGGCAGTGGGCTGGGAGCCTGCGACCGGGTAGGACGGCTTGAATAAATTGGGTGACGTCACTGGCATATGACCGATAACCTTGGAGGCACAAAGGTTCCTCGCTGTTCTGAGGTCATCGGTCCTGAATCGGCGTCAATTTAGGCCGGATTTGATCCGCGTGCCGCCTGCGCCATCTTCCCGCACACCACGACTCTCAAAATCCCGCCCGCGCGATCGGTACAGATTAAGTGCCGCCCTGCCCCCTCCGATGGGAAGAGGACGGATTTACCAAGGAGCCGGGTTTTGTTGGAAATGCCATGGGATCCCCAAGCGGCCGACGTGCAGACGTCGGTCGTCGAGCGATTCGGCCTGAGTTATCGGGTCGCCGGATCCCTCGCCGAAGTGCTCGAGTCCTGGCAACTGGTTTATCAGTCCTACACGCGGGACGGACTGATCGATCCCAATCCATTTGGCGTGCATACCACTAAGTATGCCGTCGGCCCTCGAACCGCCGTTGCGATGGCGGTTCTGAAAGGCTCGGTCGTCGGAACGCTCAGCAGTTATGGCGATGGGCCGGAGGGATTGCCTTTAGATGTTGCTTACCGGCCCGAGATTGAATCGCTCCGGCGAGCCGGTCGGCGTCCGATGGAAGTCGGGCTCTTTGCCGATCGTCGCGTGCAGGTTAGCCGATCGGTGGAATCGCTGCTCGAGCTGATGCGATACGCCTTCTATTTCGCGCTGGATTTATCGGCCGACGACGTGATTGTGGGCGTGCATCCTCGCCATGCGCCGTTCTACATGCGGCTGTTTGGTTTCGAGCAGCTTGGCGCCAGGCGCACCTATCCAATGGTGAAAGATCGCCCGGTCGTCCTGTTGAAATTCGACATGAACCGCCAGCCGGCCACCGATTCACTTCCAAAAGGATTGGCCTATCTCGTCCAGCATCCGCTGAGCCGGGCGACGTTCAAGGATCGATATCTCTTTGATGAGCCGGCGGTTGCCGAATCAGCGATCGGCCAATTTGTTGCTTCCCACGCTGCGTCTCACGCGGCGTAATGGCGCAAACAATCAAAGCAGCGATTCAAGGTCTTTTACCAGCCGATCGAAATAGCGCAGTGCCGTGTTGACGGCGTCCGGCTTTTCCATATCGACCCCTGCATCTCGCAGCAATTCCAGCGGGTATTTCGAGCAGCCTCCTTTGAGGAATCCGAGATAATCATTTAACTCAGTTGGCCCGCCATTGAGAACGCGCTGACTCAGGGCGATGGCGGCACTTAGTCCCGTCGCATACTTGTAAACGTAAAACGCTCGATAAAAGTGGGGGATTCGCAGGCATTCCAGTTCCAGCTCAGCATCAATCGTGAAGTCGGGGCCGAAGTACAGGTCGAGCAGCTTACGATATTCCGCGCGGAGCGCCTGGACCGTCAGCGGCTCTCCCGATTCCACCAGCGCGTGAATAATCTTCTCGAATTCCGCGAACATGGTCTGGCGGATGATGGTCGCGCGAATGCCATCGATCTGTCGATTGATCAGATAGGCGCGCTCGCGATCATCGCGCGCCTTGTCCATCAGGTGGCGAGCCAGAAGCTGCTCATTGAAGGTGCTGGCCACTTCCGCGACAAAGATCGTGTAGCTCCAATACTGGTAAGGCTGATTGCGGGCCGAGTAGTAGCTGTGCATCGAATGGCCGGCCTCGTGCGCCAGCGTGAAAACGTGATCCAGCACATCCGGCTGGTAATTCATCATGATATACGGCGCGCCCTCGAAGCTGCCGGAGCTGAATGCGCCGCTTTGCTTGCCCGCGTTCGGATAGCGATCGCACCAACGTTCGGTCGTCAAGCCTTTTTCAAGAGCATGGACGTATTCCTTGCCCAAAGGCGAAAGAGAATCGATCACGGCCTCGACAGCCTGGTCCCAACTGTGGCGCTTCTCCAGATCGCTGAGAATCGGGACATACGTGTCGTAATGATGAATGTCTTTAAGCTTCATTTTCTTTCGCCGAAGCTCGTAATAGCGGTACAACGCCGGCAGATTTGAATGCACCGATTGGATCAAGCTGTCATAAACGGTGACCGGCACTCGATCCTGAAACAGGGCCGATTCCAGCGCGCTGGGATAATTGCGAGCCTTGGCGTAATAGCAGTCGCGCTGCACCGAGCCATCGAGCGTGGCGGCGATGGTGTTCCGATGCGCCTCATACTGGCTGTAATATTGATGGAAAGCCTCCTGCCGGATTTTGCGCGAAGGCGAGTGCAAAAATGCTGAAAAGGAGGAATGCCCCAGCTCGACTGCTCGTCCCTTCTCGTTCTTAATCAAGCCCCATTTCAAATCGGCATCATTGAGCTGACGGAAAATCTGGTTTGAAGCCTCGCTCATCTTCCCCTGCATCGCCAGCAGATGTTCCTCGCGATCACCCAGCGTGTGCGCGCGATAGCGGAGGATTCGTTCCAGCGCAATGCGCCATTCGGACAGTTCCGGTTCCTTGAGGAACTCGTCCATCCGATCAACCGGCACCGCCATGATCTGCGGGCGAATGAAACTGCCGGCCTCGGCGGCGCGCATGGCACCATGTTGGAACCGCCCCTTCATCCGCTGGTAGTCGCTGTTGCCCTGGTCTTCGGATGCCTTCAGAAATGCGTAGACGGCCAGCCGCTCGCCGGCGCGATCGAGATCGGCATCAAACTGCAGACACTCAGTCAAGACCTCAGCGCTTTCTCCAAGCCGACCGCGGAATTTGCTGTAGCCGTCGATCTGCTTTTCCCAGATTTCAAAGGCGCGCTCCCATTGCGCATCGTCCTTGAACAGGCTGCCCAGGTCCCAGCAGTCTTCGATTTTGACCTTATTGCGTGGCGGAAGAACCTTGGCTTTGGATGATGCGGATTTGGCGCGCGCCGTTTTTTTCTTCTTTAACTTTGGCATATTTCAAGAATCAGGCGTAACCCCTTTGAAATCAAGGCCGGCTCCAAAAACGATTTAGAGTTATATCTTCGCTTTCAAGCCTCCGATGGGTAAGATCATGACATGGGCGTCACACGTCATATCGTGCTCGCCGCCGCTTTGGTGTTCTGCTTCCGGGGGCTCGCCCCGGGTGCGTCCGCGCCGGAGCCAAAAGATTCCGCGCATCAGGCAGCGGTGATTCGTCTTTCAGGCGAGGTGGATGATTACAGCCGGGACATGCTGTTCCGGCGATTTCATCAGGCACAGGCCCAGGGGGCCAAGGTCGTCATCCTCGAAATCGACACGTATGGCGGCCTGGTTACCAGCGGGATGGACATCAGCCGATTCCTCCGTGGCCAGAATGGCGTCCACACCATCGCGTTCGTCGATAACAAGGCGATTTCCGCCGGCGCGATGATCGCGATGGCTTGCGATGAGATCGTGATGACTCCTGGCGCAGTGCTGGGCGACTGCGCGCCGATTGTTCTCGATCGCACCGGCAGCATGACGCCGTTGCCCGCTGCCGAGCGGGCGAAGATTCAGTCGCCGATCCTCGAGGATTTTGAAGAGAGTGCGCGGAGAAATGGCTATTCGATCGCCGTCGCCGATGCGATGGTGAAAGTGGAATCGAGCGTCTATCTCCAGCAAGACACTGATGGACATGAACGCGCGATAAACGCTTCGGAGTATGAGAAGCTCAAAGCCGATCAACAATGGTTCCCAGCTCCGGGCGTGAAGGTTCCAGTCGATGGTCCCGAGACGCTTTTGACTGTCGGCCCGGAAACGGCGGCGCGCCTTGGTTTGTCGAAGGCGACTGCTAATAGTGCACAAGCCTTGGCGGCGCAACGTGGCTACTCCGTCGTCGCTGATCTGACGCCGGGCGTTGGCGATCACCTGGTGGAAGCGATCAACGGGCCCTGGGCGCGTTTCATCCTGCTCGTGGTTTTCCTGCTGAGCCTTTACATCTCTCTGCATGCACCCGGCCACGGTGCGGCTGAAGCGATTGCCATCCTTTCGCTGGGATTGCTCGTCGTCATTCCGTTGATGACCGGCTACGCCCAATGGTGGGAAATCGGTTTGATCTGCATCGGCCTGGCAATGTGCGCCTTCGAAGTGTTTGTTTTCCCGGGCCACGGCTTTTCGCTTGGGCTCGGTTTGCTCCTGATGTTCGCCGGCTTCGTGTTTACCTTTGTCGGCAAGGAGCCAGGGCAGGGGTGGATGCCGCTGTCGGATGCCTCATGGCATGCGATCGGTCACGGGATATTTGCAGTGGTTGGTGCGATGGCGACGACGCTTGTCGCGGCGCTGATCCTGCAGCGCTGGCTGCCGGCGATGCCGATGTTCAAGCGATTCATTTTGACCGAAACGAGCCCGGCGCGTCCGCCAACTGCTGCTGGATCTCCGACAAAAGCCGGAGAGGATGTGTGGCCCTTCGTTGGAACCCACGGCATCGCCCATAGCGATCTTCGCCCCGGAGGACTCGTGCAGTTTCCCTATGGCAGCGACGCGCGGACCGCTTCCGTCGTTTCCGTCAGCGGGTTTGTGCCGGCTGGTTCCAAGGTCGTCGTGCAGGAAGCGAGAGGCAATCGAATCGTTGTAAGAGTGCTCTAACATTGCGGGCAAGAGAATTGACCTGGGAGTCGGGCGACGGGTCAGTGGCGTGGGGTCGCCGTTGAAAACATAAGGAATTGAAAGGGTACAACCATGGCTGAACCGATCTTAATTGTCGCGGGGATAATCGCTGGGATCGTAATTCTCGTCATTATTCTGATGATGCTTTCGTACGTGAATCTCTTCATCCAGGCTTGGTCAGCCGGGGCGCGGGTAAGCATTTACGATCTGATAGGAATGAAATTCCGGCGAGTCAGCCCGGGCGCGATCGTCAACGCCCGCATTCAGGCGACCCGCGCAGGCCTGCAGGTTTCGACGCGCGAAATGGAGACGCACTTCTTGGCTGGCGGTACGGTGCAGCGCGTCGTCAATGCGATGATCGCCGCTCACAAGGCTGGGATCGATCTGACTTGGCAGACCGCAACCGCCATCGACCTCGCAGGCCGCGACATCCTTGATGCCGTGCAGACCAGCGTGAACCCAAAGGTCATTGATGTGCCGAATCCAACTTTCGGTCAGCCGACGATTGACGGCGTCGCCCAGGACGGCATTCAGCTCCGCGTGAAAGCCCGCGTTACGGTTCGCACCGCAATTAATCGCCTGGTCGGCGGAGCCACGGAAGAAACGGTCATCGCCCGCGTCGGCGAAGGCATCGTCAACGCCATCGGTTCAGCCGAAGATTACAAGCACGTGTTGAAGAATCCCGATTCGATTTCCAAGGCAGTGCTGAACAAGGGGCTCGATGCCAACACTGCCTTCGAAATTCTTTCGATCGACATTGCCGAGATCACCGTGGGCGAAAACATCGGCGCTAAGCTGGCGGCTGATCGAGCCGAGTCGGACAAGCGCCGATTCCAGGCCGAGGCCGAGCAGCGTCGTGCAATGGCCGTCGCGCAGGAACAGGAAAATGTCGCCAAGCAGGCGGAGAACAGGGCGCAGGTTGTGCTGGCCGAGGCCGACGTTCCGAGAGCAATTGCCGAGGCGTTCCGCAGCGGAAATCTGGGTGTGATGGACTATTACAAAATCAAAAACGTCCAGGCCGACACGTCGATGCGCGAAGCTGTCGCCGGCACGGGCAATGGGATGAAGTCGTAATCGCCTGGCCAGGATTTGTTGCGGCCCTGAAATGGTTCGTGCATGTTAATCGGCACCTACATCCTCGCATCAGACGACGGCAGCGGCATCGGCGGGATTGTCGTTGTGGTGATCGGCTTAACCTTTTGGGCCATTGCGCAGATTTCCGCGCGACTCAATAAACCCAAAAACCTGCCGAAGATGTTGCCGCCAAAGGTGACTCCGCAATTGCCGGCTGCGCTTAGACAACCGGTGCGCCCGGTGGCAATTCAAAATAAATATCCGCCCGCGATCGTTCAAAAAGCGCAGGCGACGCAGCGTGCCCAGATGCAACGGGCACAAGCGATGGCGCGCAAGCCAGCGCCTCCGCGGCAGATGGTAAGCCCTTTCGCGGCGGCGGCAGTTCGTCGGCCCATGCCTCCGCCGCTTCGCGCTCCTGCTCCTGCGCCGCGCGCTGTGGCGCCCGCGCCAGCCCCGGCTCCCGCCATGCCTGATCGAATAGCCACCGTCCAGCGGCGCGAGCCTCCCGCTTCCGTGGCCGCTGCCATGGTCCTGGGGCTCCGTGCCGATACCCTTCGCCAGCAGATCATCCTTGCCGAAATTCTCCAGCCGCCGGTGGGAATGCGGTGAATTGAGCGGTTGACAGTGCCGCCGCGATTCGCTCTATTTTTGACCAGACAGTCTTGTCTTCCTTCTCGACATTCACAGGTAAAGGCCAAGGAGAACCGCTATGGCGCGTCCCGTTACATTGTTTACCGGTCAATGGGCCGATCTTCCATTTGAAACCATCTGCGAAAAGGCGAAGAAGTTCGGCTACGACGGCATCGAGCTTCCCTGTTGGGGCGATCACTTCGAGGTGGACAAGGCGCTCAAGGACAAAGGCTACGTTAAGAATCGCTGGGACATTCTCAAGTCGCATGGTCTTAAGGCGTTTGCCATTTCCAATCACCTCGTTGGCCAAGCCGTCTGCGACAACATCGACGAACGGCACAAATTGATTCTTCCTGAAGATGTTTGGGGCGATGGAAATCCGGAAGGCGTTCGCCAGCGTGCGGCTCAGAAGATGATCGACACCGCCAAGGCCTGCCGGGCGTTTGTCGATGCGGCTCCGGAGAAGATCAACTACAAAGCCACCGTCAACGGTTTCACCGGCTCAAGCATCTGGCATTCGATCTACGCATTCCCACCCACCGATCAGAAATACTGGCAAAAGGGTTACGACGATTTTGCCAAGCGATGGACGCCGATCCTCAATGAGTTCGATAAGCTGGATGTGCGATTTGGATTGGAAGTGCATCCGACGGAAATCGCGTTTGACATTGCCTCGGCCAAGCGCGCGGTCGATGCGGTCAAGGGGCACAAGCGATTCGGATTCAATTACGATCCGTCCCACTTCGGCTATCAGCACGTCGATTACGTGAAGTTCATCCGCACCTTTGGCGATCGTATTTTCCACGTCCACATCAAGGACGCCTGGTGGGGCCATGGCGATGGAACCGTCGGCGTGTTTGGCGGGCACACCAATTTTGCCGATGCCGCGCGCTACTGGGATTTCCGCTCGCCGGGCCATGGCGACATCAAGTTCGAGGACATTATCGTCGCGCTCAACGATGTCGGATATCAGGGTCCGCTGTCGGTCGAATGGGAAGACAGCCGGATGGATCGCGAACATGGCGCCACCGAGGCCGCCGCGTTTGTGAAGAAGATCGACTTCAAGCCCTCGTCGATCGCGTTTGATGCGCAGTTTGATCGATAAGACGATAGAGTCGTGAATCAAAAAGATTCGGACCGTGGTAGCGAATTTGCCACCACGGTCCGATTTGTTTTCACAGCAACCTCATTGTCGATGCTTCAGCATCGTCCTGATTACTTTAGCCGCTCCGCCTGCGGAGCGCGTCCGATCCGGGTTGAGCGCGAAGATGCTATTCGATGACGAAGTCGTGTTGTTCGGCGCTTTGATAACGCAAATGCGCTCAGCGCAACTAGCCGCGCCCCACAGGTGGGGCGGCTAAAGGAAGAAAGGCACCACAGTCGGCGCACGAACACCGTCATCGTCGTTCGCTATTTGGTCTCTTCCAGCGTGTGCGCCTTGAGAACGCCAGGTCCTTGATACCCCAGTTTGGGCTGACCATTGTCATCGAGCTTATCGCAAGCCCACAGCAGACCATTCGCGAGCAACTGCTGGTAATGCGGGTCCTGGCTGGTCTTCATGTCATGACCGAGCGTCGTGCCAAAGACACGTCCCTGGCCATTCATGTGCTGCCAGGCGACAACGTTGGTCGGATGGCGCTCTTTCTCGCGCACGCCGGTTGAGATCAGGAGCTTCTTGACGCCGGGATAGACTTCCTCAGTGACGTACTGCTCATCGCCGGCAGTCTTCCAATCCGCTGGCCAGCCCTTGGTGATCGGATCAGTGGGATCTTCGGGACGGACAGCAAACGGGCCATAAGGCTCATGGTGATTGGTCCGCATCCCAATGAACTTGGGCCAATCCTGCTTGGGCACCCGGCGGAAGCAGTGCATCGAGCAATGGATCAGCACCATCGGCTTGCCTGCCTCTGAAGCCTTGATCACGTTGTCGTACTTGGCCGGGTCGATGTTGGCGCTGTCGGCGGCATAGCAGAAATCGAAGACCACCGCGTCATAGCCTTCGCCGAAGTTCTTGGCACTCAGGATCGGGGGCACTTCCTGTGAATTCTTGGGCCCCCACGAAACATCAAATTGCACATTGGCGCGCTTGGCGATTTGCTCGGTGATGTAGGGAATCTGCTTGTTGTAATCGTGATAGCCGCCGCCGGTGATGAGCAGCACCTTCAGCGGAGCCGGCTTGTTTTGGGCAAACAGCGGCGACGCGCCGCAGGCGACGATCAAGGCAATACAGCCGATCATTTGGCGTAACATGAGTTTCCTCCTTCCGGCCGCACGGCGCTTAAAAGCCCGCGGCACAGAGATAAATGAATCGATTCCTTGCTTTCCCGACCCCTCTTTTAATCGCGCGGCCTATTTGATGAAAGGGAAAATACGGCTGGTGATTTCCGAAATGATGAGGATTTCTGCCGACTATCCTTTGCCTGCCGGCTGGGCGGTGGCGGCTGTGCGCGCCTTCAGGAGCCGCAGGCAGAAGAGGATATTGCCATTGTGCGGATCAATCGCGTGCGCCCGATCCATCGCCTGGCGTGCTTCGTCGAGGCGATTGAGCGACTGCAGGGCAAGCCCTAAAGCGTAGTGCCCATCGGCGTGATTCGGATGATTCTTCCGCGCCGTTTCCGCAGCGACCAATGCTTCATCGAGGCGCCCCAACTCTCGGAGAGCATGGCTCAATTCGACATTTGCCACAACGTTGGCGGCGTCAAGCTTCATTGCTTGTTGCGCGGCATCTGCCGTGGCCTCGTATTGCCCTGCCGAGCGCAGGGCCATTGCCAGGTTCGCAAATGCTGGGCAGGAAGCGGGCATGAGCTGCGTCACTCTTCGATATTCATCACCGGCCTCGCGGTATCGCATCGTCTGGGTGTAAAGCGTGCCCAAGGCGTGATGTGCATCGGCCAGAGCCGGATTCAATTCGATCGCCCGGCGAAGCGCTACTTCTGAAGCCTCGAACCTTCCGGAAAGGTCGAGAATTTGACCATACGCCAGCCATAGATCGGCTCGCATAGGTTCGCCATTGAGCAACTGGCGGTAGTAGGCCTCGCCTTCAGTAAGCCGGCCGGCTACGAGGAAATCCGCGGGCTGCCGAAGCGGTGGGTCAGGGATGCTTGCGCCGCGCATTCGCGCGATGAACGTCTGCCGATTACGATCCATCGCATACCGCACGCCCGGCACAAACCCGCTGGTGCCGTTCTTTTTGTGCGTTACAGGCCAATCCACCTTCATCAACTTGAATCCCGCCGCCGCCGCGCGAAGGCAAAGGTCGATGTCTTCGAAGTAGGGCATCGCGAACGCCTTCTCGTCCCACCCACGGAGGCGTTCAAACATTTCGCGCCGCGCCGCCAGACACCAGCCTTCGAGATAGCCGAAAGTCTTCCCTTCAATGGTTGTCTGATGTGCGGAACAGCCGTAAAGCATGCCGGCCTGCACATCGCGACGAACCTGTGAAAGCCACGCGCAATCACCGGCGATGTCGTTATTCAGGAAGATGACGATGTGGCCTGTCGATTTCGCGAGTCCTTGATTATTGGCTGCCGAGAACCAGCGGTTTTCTTCGTTGCGAATGTACTTTCCACCCAAGCGGCGCGTCATGCTCTCCAAAGCATTTGCGTTCTCTTTTGCCGACCCATTGTCGATCGTGATGACTTCAACTCCGTCGGCACAGACAGCGCGGCCGTAATCCTCGATGAATTCCGGCCTATCCAGCCAGGGTGTGATGACGCTGATGTCAGGAGACATAGCCGACCTGATCCACCATCATACCAGAATTGCAGCTTATTGTCTTTGTTTTTTGGACGGCTGGCGGGGGTGAAGGATAGGATCCGGAAAGACAATCACACTGCCAACGCTGTATAGACCCGGACTCTTTCGTGTGCTGACGACGATCGTATCGAATGGCTTTTCACCTGTGATATTAGCCAGCAGAATATCCTGCGGTTGAAGGTCAGTTCCGGAAACAGCCTGAATATCGGTCGAACCTACCACTGCATTCGCAAGCTTGAACTGGACGTGATAGTTGAAGTGGCAGTGGGTCGTGATGTCCAGAACATCTGCAACAATCGGCCTTTGCAGACGAAGCTCCAAACTATCACCCGGGCGAAGGACTTTGACGTCACCTCCGTTCCACGGATAGCAGGGCGGCTTGGCATGGTTCAAAAACCGCTGGCGAACGATTCGGCTCGGCAGCGGCGCATCGGCCGTCGCGGTTGCCCAGGCTCGACCAGCGCATCGAAACAGCACGTCACTGGGCCGATTGTAAATCAGAAATTTCAGGCCATTTTCAGTGACGACTTTTGCAGGTGTGCCAAAGGACTGGCGCATGCGTTGTTCAGAAAGGTCCTCACACACGACAAAATCGTAGATGGGATATTCACCAGGCGGTCCGTCAACGGACTGACACCAGTGATTCGGGTTGTTAATCCAGTTGTCTGATTCAAGAACGCCTTGATCATCCCGTAAGTAGCTGAGCTGAACTCTCTGTTTTGAGAACATCGTGGCCGGTTTACTCAACCAGTAGCCACTGTAACCGGCATGCAGGCCGTATTCAGTCTTCACATGATCGATGGTGGATATGGCAGGCGTGTAAAGGACGGTCGCGTTGCTGACCGACGGCTCTTTCCACATCGGCAGGCAAACTATCGCTCCGACGATCCACGCGGCCGCTCCCAGTCCCATGCCACGTAGGTTCGAAGTCCGCGAAAGAAAGTAGCCTGCGACCAATCCGAGAAGCAGCAGCGGATAGATCAGGTAGGACAACGTGTATCGCAAACAATCGGCATTGCCCCAGATGGCGGTAAGCACCGGCACCGTAAACACCACCAGCCACGTTACGATGGACAGAACCAGAAGCAAAATCAACGATTCGCCTGACGATCTCGATTGTTGATTCGCTTTGCTGAAGCGAATGTGCGCCAAGACTCCAAACGCCCCGACAATTCCCAGCACCGCCAGGATAAAAATTGCGGTGCGCGGGCCGGCATATTCCATCCAGCTTTGCTTAAACACTTCCCAGCAGCGCAGCACCAGATCGTGGCCGCCATAGCGCGGGTCCAATCGCGGCACGATGAAATGGTGCTGCTGTGCATTCCATTCAAAGAACCAAATGGTGAGTTGATATGCCACGCCCCCTGAAAGCGTCACCGCAATAAAGGCGAAGAATCGATTCCAGTTCCTCCGCATTACGAACGCCAGCAAGGTCATGAGAACAAGAGGCCCGAGGAACTGCGTTAATGCGAGGCGGTCGGAAACTACTGCCAAACAACTGATGACCAGAAACAGAATCACATTTCCACGCGTCACCCGTTCGATCAAAGAAAAGGCCAGATCAATCAGCACCAGCCCGCACAGCAAATCTCCATCATGCCCTCCCGGCACTAAAAGCCATTTGACCGGGAGCCAGTATTGTTGTTGCGGTAGCGCCAGCGCGAACATCAGCAATGCCAGCAATCCAGTAATCATCAGCCGATCGGCGCGGGAACGGCTGACAAGGCGCAAGAGCCTGTAGATCGCGGCAAATATGCCCAGCAGCATAAAGCCTGCGTACAGGCAGTTGGCCGATGCAATGTTGGGAGTCAATGCAGCCGACATGAAATACAGCGGCATTTCCGGGAAAAAATAGGGGGCGGGCGTCAATTGCCAGCCTGTCAGCCGGTAATGATCCGAGACAAGATCGCGATACAGCGAAGGAAGGTAGAGAAAGTCACTGATGCCGCTCCAGACAAGAAAAGAACCTCGAATACACCAGAAGCCAAACAGCGCCAGAAGAAGAGCGGCTGCGCCAATCACTGCCTTGAGGCGCACGGCCCGTTGATCCGATTGCTGGAGCGGGAGCGGCGCGGAAGTTTCATTTGAGGCGCACGAACCTGAACCGATTCCTGCCTGCCTGGTTGATGCGGTCTGCATTCGAATCGGGTCTCCGTGACTCAAAATGCGTCATCTTTTTCCGTTGAACCAGCAGTGTCTTTTTCGTTCCCCGCCACGGGTTTGTTCGCTGGAGAATAAGACATAAGACTCTACTGTCAAGGCACGTATGGACCGCCTCACGGATGATCAGGTCCGTGGATGGTTCTCCAGCGCGCTCGTCATGCCATCCATCTGACGTGCGGCGTTATGACGCGTCGCAAGAGCGTTGGCTCATCCCTAAAGTTTCGTTCTCTTCAACCGAGGACGAAAGATGAGTGGTGATAGTGCAACTGCCGACGACCAGCCCGGTGTGCGCGATTCGATCCTGGCGATACCGCGACCCGGTCTGATCATTTTTTCTGTTTTCATTGCCCTCGCGTATGTAGCCATTGCATGGTGGGGCTGGAGCGGCCGGAATTTTTTCGATGATCCTGCGAGACTTGCATTGTTCATTGCATTCGTCGCGCTGGGCGCGTTGACACCGGCTTGCGGTTGCAATCTCAATCCCGGCCGAACAGGGCGGCGCGGCAATGACTGGATTTTTCTGCCGTTGCTGGGCGCGGGCCTGCTCATGGGCTGGGCCGCGGCACGCGATGATCGGATGAATGTGTGGACCCTCGGGCTGCCGGCGATTCGATATTTTGGCTTGATTGTTTTTCTGCTCGGCTGCGCGCTGCGTATTGGCTCCATCCTTACCCTGGGCGACCGATTTAGCGTTTGGGTTGCGATTCAGCATGGGCATCGCGTGCAGACGACCGGCCTGTATCGATGGATGCTTCATCCAAGCTACACCGGCGCGATCCTCACCCTTTTCGGATGGGCGCTGGTCTTTCGCAGCGGGGCCGGCGTGCTGCTGGTGCTGATGATGATTCCGCCGCTAGTCTTGCGAATGAACGCGGAAGAGCAGTTGCTCGTGGCTGAATTTGGGGAGGAATACTCGCGTTATCGCGATCGGACGGCCCGACTGATCCCCGGCATCTATTGACTACTCCCGCGCGTCGGCGGTCTGTTGTTGCGCGGTCTTCTTCTGCGGGCGAGGCTTGTAAATCTTGGGGTCGAAGTTCACCAGCACCGATGTCACATCGGGCGGCGGCGGGGAGAGTTCGGGCGATGGCGGCACTTGAAGATAGGTCAGCGCCTTCTCCAGAAATTCCTTGGCAGCCGGGCCGGAGACAGAGCCGCCGTAGTGGGCGATGGCTCGGTCCGGCTCATGGATGATGAAGGCGCAGACCAGTCTGGGATTCTCGGCCGGAGCGCCGCAGATGAAAGAGCTGTTGAACTTCGTGTGGCTGTAGCCGGCTTTTCCTTCGCTGATGTGCGCTGTGCCGGTCTTTCCGAAGATATTCCAGATGTCGCTGCGGGCGCCGGTGGCGGTGCCGCGGATCACCACGTCGCACAGCACCCGGCGAAGTTCAAGCGCCGTTCGCGGCTCGACCACCTGCGGAAGCTGCCAGGGATGCAGAGGCTCATTTTTCGAAACCAGGTTTCCATCCGCATCCAGCACGCCGCGGATGAGCGTTGGCTTCACCAGCCGTCCGCCGTTGCCATATGCGCAAAAAGCACGGCAAATCTGCATCGGCGTCACCATCAGCTCATAGCCCTGTGAAACCGATTCGGTGCTCGCTTTGCCCCAGCGCGACAACGGCTTAAGAAGTCCCGGATCTTCGCCGGGCAGTTCGATGCCAGTTGGCTTGCCGAAGTCCCAGGAGGCCAGCGCCTTGTGAAGCAGCGGATTGCCCAGCCGCTCGCCGAGCATCGACATGCCAATGTTGCTGGACTTGACCAGCACATCCCACGTCGCCAAGGGACCATAGGCATGAACGTCGGTAATCGTTCGCCCATAGTAGGTCCGCCAGGTTTCACCTGTGATGGGCCACTTCTCGTTCAGGCGGGTTTTATGCCATTGCAAGGCTGGGCCGACGATGAATGGCTTGATCGTCGATCCGGGTTCGTAGGGAGAAACCAGCGCATTATCGCGACGATTCTCAGGCGGAACGTCGTCGATATTCTCCGGCTCGAAGCTTGGCCAGTTGGCCAGGGCAAGCACCTCGCCGGTGCGCGGGTCCATCACAATGGCTTCGCCGCGCTTGGCTTTGTTCTTGATGCAGGCTTCCTTGAGCGCCTGCTCGGCATACATCTGCAAATTGGAGTCAATCGTCAGCACCAGATGCTGGCCATGCTGCGGCGGAAGATAGTCGTCTGCCGACACAGCGATGGGGCGGCGACGCGCATCTTTCAGCACGCGCTCCCAACCATCTTTGCCGGATAGGAGCTTGTCGTAGCGAAGCTCAATGCCTTCCAGGCCGTGGCCGTCTTTACCGCAGTCTCCGAGAACGTGAGCAGCTAACCCGCCCATCGGATAGGTGCGCATGTTGACCGGCGTCAGTCCGACGCCGGGGATGTTGAGCTTCTCGATTTCTTTGCAGCGGTAGTCGTCCAGGTTGTCTGCGATCTTGATGAATCGGCTGTCACTCCGGTCGGCCAGAATCCGCTCCAGGTCCAGCACATCTTTGTCGATCAGTGCCGCCAGCTTCGACATGGCCTGGTCCTTATCGAGCTGACTGCGTCCTTCCTGATCGAAGACTTCGTGCATGAAATGCGGATCGACGAACACCGATTGGTGCTGCATTGTGCCGGCCATCACCAGGCCATTGCGATCGAAGATTCCGCCGCGGCGGGCATAGAGCGTGAGGGTCTGGTGCTGCTGGCGGTCTGCCTTGGGCAGCGTGTTCTGTCGGCCGTAGGTTTCAAGATAGGCAACGCGCCCGATCAGTGCCACGAACATCAGGCAGATGACAAAGATGACAGCCCCGGCGCGTTGGATGGAAAATGTCATAACGAACTTCCCAGGTCCGATAAAACATCGGTCCGTGACAGGTAAAAGGGCCAACAAAAATCGGAGGAGCTAATCAGACCGGTAGGAGTGTGGACAGTTACTGACACGCGGAATAGTCATTCCGCGTCCGCGTCGTGCTGGTTATCTTTGTTCGCCTGGTTCTGGGGACCCACGGAGAAGGCCGGGACCATGTCGATTCGATCGACCGCCACAGTCTTTTCGATGTTGTTGGGGGCCGTGAACATCGCGATCTGCAATTGCTGGTTCCAGAGCTTGCCCTGCTGGTTCTTAATCTGCTCATGCAGGGCGGCGGTGTCGTAACCAAGCTCGAGATGCTCGTGGCGCAGTTCGAGCATGAATACCCCAAGAGCCGCCGCGCTGAACAGGCATATGAGGAGCTTAATCATGGCTTTGAAAACCCGATTGACATTGATCCGAAATGTTTAGCGATCCTCGCTTGCGAGCCGTTGACCGCTCTTCTGAAGAGCACTCGGAGAAGCGCTCCGCTGTCGCGTAGCGGCTAACCTCGGCTTCGAAGGCTCGTCGTCGTTCGTTGCCTTAGCTCGCGGCAGACGCGAGCGGCTTGGCCGGGAGCTTCAACCGCATATTCGGGCGCACATCTTCCTTGCCCTTCAGCAGGTCTTTATTCAATTCCTTAATCGCGGCCCAGGCGTTGCCATCACCAAGCTGGTCCTGCGCGATCTTCCACAAGCTGTCGTTTTCCTTGACGGTATACCAGTAGGTCGGAGTGTTGGAAGCCGGCTTTTCATTGGTCGTCGAAGGGGCGGCAGGGGAGGTCGGTCGGGGCTTATCGTTGCTCGATGCAACAGCCGTTGCGCCGATTCCCGACGGAATAATGTAAACCCGGTTGGTGACGATCACGTTCGGATTCTTCTGCAGCGATGGATTGGCCTTGATCAGCGCTTCACGATTGGCCTTGGTGTTGCCGCCCATAAATCGGCCGGCAAGTTTACTCAGCGTGTCACCGGCGACAGCCGTGTAATGCTGGCCCGCTTCAGTCTGAGCGGTCGTGTTGTGCGCTGCCGCCGTTCCACCGTTATTCCCAGTAGGGGGATTGTGCGGATTCAGCGGCACCAGTTCTTCATGATTCTGATTGGCAACGGTATTGATATCCTGGGGAACGTCGCGCGAGGTGTTGGATTCAGTTTCCGAGTTCGCATCTTTGCCGGGACCGACGACGACTTGAGTGCCATTTGCACCATCATCCGGCGTGGCATTGTCTGAGTCAGTGTTGCGATGATGATCTTCCGGCGGCAGCGGATTGCCGGTGCCGGGACGCACGACAATGACCGTCGAGGGCTTGTCGGCTCGCGAGCCATTCACTTCTTCGCGCGTCGGAACAGGCTGACGCGGGGCGGCCTGGTGAGCGGGGGGAGGAACGACTGCGACTTCGCCATGATTGGCATCATTAGCGTTGGGAGCCGCGGTGCTTTCCTGCACGTTGTGCATTGCGCCATAGAGCGGCGCTTGCTGCGTCTCCAGGCGGTTGTAATCTGAAAGCAGGATGCCGATTACGATGATGAACGCCAGTCCAACCAGCAGCCCGATCTTTGTTTCGCGTGTCATGACCAATCCCTCGCGTCTCGATGGCATCCACTTGGCGCGGGCGTCATCAGCTCAGTTGAGCTTTTGAATCGCGCGAAGTTTCGCGGATCGCGAGCGCGGGTTGCGGGCAACTTCCGCTTCGGTGGGAGTGACAGGTTTGGGCGTGAGGACTTTCGCCAGCCCGGCCTGCTCCACCGACCGGAATGCCTGCTTGACCTTGCGATCTTCCGTTGACTGGAAACTGATCACGGCCAACCTGCCGCCGATTTTTAAGCGGCGCGGCGCCTCGTGCAGAAGGGCATCGAGGTTCGCCACCTCCCCGTTGACGGCCATCCGAAGCGCGAGGAAGGTGCGAGTTGCCGGATCGATCTGTTTCGGGCCTGCGCCCTGCAACGGAATTGCCGAGCGCACAAGCTCGGCCAGGCGATCCGTAGTGTTGATCGGCGAAATTCGACGGGCTTCGACAATCTTTCTTGCAATTCTGCGTGAATAACGTTCCTGCGCCAGTTGATATAGGACGTTGGCCAGGTCCTCTTCCTTCATCGAGTTGACCAGATCGGCCGCGCTTCGCGGCGTGCGCGGATCGATGCGCATGTCCAGCGGCATGGGCCGCGCGAAGGATAATCCATAATGGGCATCGAAGAGCTGATTGGTGCTCAGGCCAAGATCCACGAGGATTGCATCGACCTTTTCGATGCCTGCTAGCGAGAGGACGTCCGATAACTCCGCGAAGTTTGCATGGAAAAACCGGATAGGGCAGAGGCTGTCTTTCAACCGCTGGCGGGCGAATTCCAGATTGCGCGGATCCACATCGAGGGCGATTAGGAGGCCAGTTGATCCGAGGTGTGATGCGATGGCTTGAGAATGTCCACCGCGGCCGAGAGTGCAATCAATAACGGTCTGCCCTGGTTGCGCGGAGATGATGGCGAGCGTTTCCTCCATCAATACCGGGTCATGCCCGGCAGGATCCGTGTCAATTGCAGGGGCTGAATCCTCGCAACTTTCAGAATTTTTGTTGCTTTGCCTGCGGCGACTTGGCATAATCGAGAATCGTTTGGGGATTGTTTGGAAGCAGGGACAAGCCCAACGGCTTGCGGGCGAGGGCGATCAACGATTGCGCTCCAATGCAAGTAGATTGAACTGGCATATGTTATAGTATTGCCAGCGCGCTTCGGCTAGACCGCGTGGAGAGAGGCGGCGAGGTTGCAGGCGCAAGTGCGGCAGGATGAAAAATAGAGTCGGGCGTCCCTGCCCTCTCGATTTGAGCAATCGAGGGCCCCATCCGTGAGACGACTCCTGATAACGCGATTTGGATTTCTCTCTTCGAACCAACATGTCCCGGCGCCGGTCGTTGCGGGCAAGCGTCAGGCGGTCCTTGCCTGATTTGCCTGCAACGGCCGGCGGCGGGCGTGGGTGTCGCCGGATGGCTCACAACCCATACGCCATTCGAGGGCACCTGCCCACGACCTGCCAATCGCTCCGCGATCGTCCCGCGCTTTAAGCGGGTAAACCGTCATCTGGTGCACTTGCTCCTAGCGTCCGTGCCAGTGCTTCCAGACTTGTAACGGCGGCAGACATCCTGTCTGCGGGCACGTTACCGGTCGGTCGTGTCCTGTTGTCCAAATTTTTGAAGCCCGAGCCTTCCCGATACCTGGCCTTGCCCGGCCAGAAAAGAATTGCGAAGGCGAACCACTCACTTCATTCGCTTAAACAAGTACCATCCGTGAGGCCTTGTCAAGCTACTTTTCAGTCAACTGCCGCCCACAACGAGCTGCCCAGCTCCCTACTGCGGCTGCTGACCCAACTGCGGTACATCTGCTTTGCGGGCCTGCCTGGCTTTCTTCGCAATTTCAGCACGTTGCTGATCCAACTGCGTTTCCCAGGCATCCCAATCGGAGCGGTTCCACACCTCAAGGTGGTCGCGCGCTCCGATCAATGTCACTTCCTTGTCGGTTCCGGTGCGCTTGAGCGTGCGGTCCGGAATCAAAATGCGTCCTTGCTTATCCCACTCAACTCGGCTGGCTGATGCGAAATTCATCTGATCGAACATCAGCTCATCTTCATCAGGGCTGAGCTGGGAAATCTGTCTCTCGCAGAGTGCCTCGTAGGCTTGCTCGGCATAAGCCCAGATCTTTCGATTGACGCCAACAATGAGAAAGAGCCTTTCACTTTCGCCGTCAGGACTCAGTTGCTTGCGGATCTCCGATGGGATGAGCAATCGATTTTTCTCATCGATGGTCAGCTCATGCGAACCGTAAAGGAGTCCGTGTTTCAATGCCCTTTGTCCCGACTTGCATTTTGTTCACCACCACAACGAAGCACTTTCTACCACATCCCCCCACCGGCTTCAAGAAAAAATAGTTTCGCATTGAAAAGAAATGGCGACTTGGCCAGATTAATCCACAGTCGATCTGAAAACTACTCATTTTCCCGAGAAAAACCGAATATTTTCATCCACAATCGGATGTGAATTTGCTGTGGATAACTTGTCCCGCGGATTGGGAGATATTGAATCGCGAATTTTTTCCTGAAGTTTTCAAAGCGGTTTTAGGTCCGGCCGAGGTGTGATTTGGGAGGAGCCGCGGGTCATGGTGATGCGCGCTCCTACTACTAAGATTGCCACCAGCCAGACGATCGCAAGTGACTTCCATGACGGTGCTCCGGCATCAAAAACTGCAGAAAACACCGAAGAAAGTGGGCCAAATGCGGCTTTCGTCCAAGGCTCTACGGCGCTTGCTCCGGCGTCATACTCGCCCCGACAAAAGAGGATCAGCGGACCGCCAATGACCCACATCGAGACTACTGCAACCGCGATCATTTCAAGATGCGTGGAGGAAAGTGGGGGATGAATTAAAGATATTTTGTCTAAATCTTGCTTTTGAATTGCCCAAGTTATCATCGCTAGGGCGAGCAACCAGAGAGTGATGAACATCACCGCCAATCCGATCGTCCGCAGACTTACCGCCGAGAGCATCCCAGCCAGAACGATCATGGGCCAACTGCTGGCGGTGGTGAAAACATTTTGTCGCCAGGAGCCCATCAGCAGGGGAAACAGCAGCGTGCTTCCGCCGAGCTGCGCCACCAACAAAAATTGCAATGCCAGCAGATCCTCAGATTCCGGCGCATGGGCCCACAGCGGAAAATGGAATGCCGCGATGGCCAGAGCACCAAGCTGCATTGCCAGCCACAGGAAAAGCGTCCCGCTTGTTTTCAGTGGCGATGAAGCAGTTCCCCCTTCAGGCTCTGGCAAACCTGATGAAATCGCGGAGATGCTCGGGGAGTTGTTCAATGTCGATTGTCCGCGGTCGCGCTGGAGCCGGGCGGATCGGGGTAGGTCACTTCGTCGAACCGAATGTCGATTCCACCCGCGTGGCCGGCATCGAGCCGATGGTATCGCGAATAGAGTGACTGTAAACGCTCCAGCTTTCTTGCCGTCGAAACTTCGATAAACGAATCCTTGTCGCTCGGCACCCGCCCCCAGCGCACGTCCGTCGCCTGGCGCGTCACCAGCACCACCTGCGGATCGCGATCGCTGCCATATTGCGACACGTTGATCTTCAAAATGTCCTGCGCATAAGGCTTGTCAGACAGTAATCGGATCATCTCCAATGCCGCGGCAAGATCATCGCCGTTCCACTTGTGCCCCGTTTCGGGCGGCGGGCGCTTCACACCATCGATGATGCGAATATCCACCCGCCCATCCTCGATCCGCACGATCTTCGGCACATCCTTCGGCTCATATTGCTCGGGAAGCTTGTAGCCGTTCGAGTCAACGAGCCAGTAATACGAACCCCAGCGCACCAGCGCCACTGGCATGCGGAAATCGCAATCGATTTCCAGCACATCACCCGGCTTTCGCCCAAAAGCCCTTCGCACTTCCTTCACCTTCGCCACCCATGGATTGCGCTCCAGGGCCGTGCTGGCATCGAGAAGCATCTGCCGATCGAAGGCCGATTTCATCGCTTTGGGTCGCGCCGTTTCCGCGATCTTTTCGACCAGAAAATCGCTCATCCAGTGCGGCTTATTCTTAATGACAATCGTCGGCGGCTCGGTCGGGTTGGCCACGTCGTGCTGCACATATTCCTGCACATACCAGAACCCCACGCCCAATCCCCCAAAAAACAGGCACGCAATGAACGTATGCAGGATGATCTTCCGCACCAAAGCTGCGCGCTTCGGATCGGTCGGCTTCCTGCTCGATTGCTTTTTCGGCTTGGCCATAGGCACCGCGCGGCCTGGGCCGATGCGGCGCAGGCTCACCTCCTCAGCTCATTTATCGGACGATCGCATCATGGGGCTTAATTAACATTGCCTCACGCCTTCATCGAAATATTGAACCCCTCGCCCACCCACGTATCCCGGTCCCGGATAATCGCCTGCGGCGGAAGCGTCGGCGTTTCCGTTTTCACACCCGGCAATTTCTTGATCGCAGTTCCAATCGCCATGAACTCCACCAGGCTCCCGCCGAATTCGTGGATGTAGGTTTTGATGCCCACCACATCATCCGCCCCGATCGCATCCGCCTCCTGCTTGATCAAACCGATCGCATGCTCGCGGGCGTCGTAAACCAGCGTCGTCAAATCGCTGATTTCCCCGCGCGACAGCGCCTTGAAAGCGGCTTTGATCCCGCCGATCACGCCCAGCGAATACACGGCAGTCCCCAGCACTAATTTCAGCGGCACATATCCGATGCTCACCAGATTCCACATCTCTTCATTGGTCAAATCGCTGGTGATCGGCTGCTGCATGTGAATGCCCGGCAGGGCGGGGTGATGGCTCGCGGTGCCGAGCATCAGCATCTCATGCACCCCTGAGAAGGGCATCGTCCGCGTCTCGATGCCGACCACCGCGTTGGCGCCGCAGCTTTGCGCTTCCTGAACGATGCGTGCCAGGCACAGGTGCCGGGTCTGATTGAACACATCACTGAATTCGCGGATTTCCCCGCGGGCCATGCTCTTGAGGCTCCCCAGGATCCCGCCCGCGGCCCCGATGCTGTAGGCAATGTTGCCAAAGACAAACTGCACCGGCCGAAAGCCGCAATCGAGCTGGCAATACAGCTCCTGCCCGTTGGCGCTGGCCGAGAACTGGATCGATTCCGTGCCCGGCTCCTCGCGATGCACCACCGACGCCACCGAAAGAAACTCAGTATTTCCATGAAAATGGCGCAGCTCGTTGGTGACGCCGGTGATTCCCGCGCCGCCGCGCTGCGAGGCTTCGGAGATCATCCGCTTGAACGCCTCGACGCGCCCTTCATGAATGATGCTGGTGACCTGCGAAACCTCGCCCCCCAGAAACGTATTGACCCCGGCTCCGATGCTCCCGATGAAGCCCATCGAAAAGACGCTGTTGCCGATGACCAAATCCCCCGGCCGCAACCCTTTGAGCCGCAGACAGTAAATCTCATTTCCCGATAGCCCGGTCATCACCGCCATGGTTTTGCTCCTTTTATGGGTTCGAGTCTATTCGCTGCTCCGATGCATCACCTATTAGAAAGGGGCCTGAAAACAGGAGCCGCCACGCGGTCCGTGCAACGCCATGCAACAAAATGCAACATTTTTTGCAACATCGGAGGATGTTGCATTGCCTAAAGAGCCCCTTCGGCGAAGCTCAGGGCAGGCGCGCACGAAGTTAGCGGTTTGCTCGCGCGCCGGCGCGTCCGCACACGCGTCTAGTTTCAAGTCTCAAGTTTCTGGTTTCTAGAACCGCATGTCACAAAATGTCTCAAAATGTCACACATTTCGCGAAAATGAGGGCCATTTGGCTGCAATTTAAAATCTAACCCATTCCGGCAGATCAGCTTATGAATAAACCGGGCGATGTCACACTTTTGACATTCCGGGACATTCCTTTGCGTTTTTCCAGTTTCAAGTCTCTAGACCCTAGAATCGCGACCCCAGCGCCGCGCGACGATTGTCAAACGACTTTTCATTTACTGATCCCCTTCGCTCTTTCCCGTAGCACAGCCTTCCAAGCTGTGACCCAAAGATCACGTTCATCCGTTTTGCGACCACACCACCACCTGTTGTGCACCCCCGAAACCTCCTGCACAAGTCATGCACCAAAATGCACCAAAATGCATCACTTTTTCGATTTTTTTGCCCTCCGCGACGCAATGACCGACTGCTCCATTTGATTGCCTTTATCTCGTTCGCCATAAATGCCTCTCTCGCCGCGTCGTGCGCACGTGAGCACAATATACCAAATACCAGACAATATCCAAACTCAAAAGCAAGGCGATTATTTCTACTTTCTTGGATTTTTTTGGCGGATTGATTGCGTCTGGCTTAAAGAGTGGCCGGGGCGAGAGTAAGCCGATGTGACGCGCTTTCTTCATGGTGCGACGTGGTTCCAGCTGCATTACGATAGCCGCGAAGCGAGTGTCCAAGGGAGGCAAATCGTGGGATACGACTGTACGTTGCATCTGGTTGACGAAGATGCCATTCGCGATCAGTTTGTTCCGCGCCTGCTCCGGAAGTCGCATTCGCCAACCGCCTTGGATCGTGTCGTTAAGAACGCCCATGAACTCTGGGCGCAGGTCAATACGGCACTGGAGGGAGATGAACCGCAGAACGCCGCGGCGTTGCTCTGCCAGCTCGCAGTCGTGTTCAGCGCCTGCTCGTTGCCCCACCGGTATGAACGAGGGTTGGCCCTTTGTCTGCTGGCAAATCAGGAACCGGATATTGCATTCAAATATCCGACCAGTTTCGCCTTCTCACCCGAGCCTCTGTTCGCGGAAGTCGTCAAAAAATATCCAGCTCTGCATGGGCGATTTCCAACCTGGTTCACAGGAAATGGCTCAACGGGCGTATTCATTCCTTCCAATCGTGTGCCGGACGTCCTCACATGGATTGAGAAAAAAGTGCAGGCCATGTCGAAGGGGGATCAACGGCATTTTAAGGGTATGCTTGGCATTCTCCGCACCGCAGCCGAAAAGCGGCTGGCCTATTGGGAAGCGACCGACTTGGCCATTCCCATGGCTATCCAGTATGCCGGTGACCCAAATCTCATGCTGGCGAGCTTCATGGGTAACGATCCGGGTAGCCCCGGTTCCCGCGTTGAAGAGGCGCCGCTCGATGGCAACTGCGCTCTCCTCTCAAAAGTGATTGTCGATCACTGGCTGTTGTCAGGAGATGACAATTCCTTCGAAACAAACGTGTGGGATCTTTCAGTGTGGCCGCCTCCATTGGTCCATACGCTAAGCGGATTCGCGACGGCGATGGCGAGGTCGCGGGACGGGCGCTGGTTGTTCTTGTCCGAAACCAACCCCGACGCCGAAACACGCACGTTCCGCCCCCGCCTGTATTCCAACCTGTCCAAGCAATGCGACGGGACATTTCCCCTTCACATCGGACGCGCGGAGCCTGATCTCGACGGATGTGCATTTTTTGGCGCGCGAGCCGTGGTCTTCCTGAGAAAACCGTGGAATGCCAAGCCGGGCTCCAAGCTTCTGCCGCCTCATTGGCTGGAGGAAAGCGCATGGAAACCAATGCCCGGTCTTCCGCCCGTCGATGCCACACCGCGGCCCAGCTCCATCGGCGTTCTGCAGCTCGCGGACGGATCGGATGTGATCATCTGGAATGGCAATGGTTATGAACTCCATCGCGATCGTTTCCAAATGACTTTTCCCATGGATGCAAAAGACAAGGAACAATATTGGACTTCCGTGCCGGCCGGCACAGATGGTTTCTTCTATCTCTCTAACCGCTGTCTTTTCGAAATCCATCGAAACGGATCGCCCACGCCACACGCCGACAAGTGGAAGAACATCATGTTCATCCGCCGAGGACCGTCGGGAAGCATTCTGGTCCAGGAAGGCGACAATAAAGACGGTGACGTTGGAAAGCTCTACTCCCCGGGTGAAGATACTTTCATCCATATCGAGCCGGAGCTCTTTGACGACGAGGAGTATCGATTCATCTACTGGAGCGAGGCAACCGATCGATTTATTGTCCTCCGGAAAAAATGGCTTGCGGTCTCGACTGCCACGGTATTGAATCTGCCTCGCTATCGTGCCAGCACCGGGCGTAAGATTAAGAAAGCTTAGCCAGAAGAGCGCGTCCATCTCGTACCATTCCATCTATCACACTGTTATGCCCCTGAACGACCGTCCCATCGCCGACCAGACGCTCAACGAGCTAGAGGGCTTCGAATGGGAGCCCCCGACGTTCGAGAGCGCCCTCGTCACCAACATCCATCGCCTGCGGCGTCTTCCGCTCAAGCAATACCGCATGGAAGACCTTCGGCTGATGATCGGCCAGCAGATCGGCCTCGATTACCTGGTGCCGCCTGCCTTGGATGATTTGCTGTAACTCGCTAGAGCAAGACAGATTCTTTAAGGAGAGCTCAATGGTAGAGCCGAGGTGGCATGAGGAGGTTGTTAAGAAACTATCGCAGGCTGGGTGGTTCCCAAGCCGAAATGTTTGGCCACAGCTCCAGCTTCCGCCGTCGTTCAAGATTCATTCGGTCGCAAAGGGCATTTTAAGCGAATTTGGTAATCTTGAATTTGGCGACCAGTTCGACACCACTAGGTTTGATCCTGTGGCAGGTGAAGAGGTCTCGACTGAAATTCGGAAATTCGAGATTATCACAGGTCGGTGGCTGTATCCTCTGGGTTATCTGCAGGTTCAGGATCGAATGTACCTTCTTGTAGCTGAAGACGGGATTATCTATAGGCTCCTTGGCTATGGGCGTGATGCTTCTCTTAATCCAGCTGCATCATCGTTTGAAAAGGTCTTAGACTATCTAGTGAGGGGATCCGACAAACAAGATGTGATGAAAGCTGATCTAGAGCCATTGGGCCTGTTTGGGAAGGAGTGGCGACTGGACGAAGGTTAACCCAAAGCCTCAAAGTTGCGCCCCCGACCGCAATCCCTCCACGACCTGCCAGACCAGACCGATTTGCCCGCGTTCGATGGCTTCGACGGGCTTGAGGCTGCCGAGCATTTCGTTAGGCTGGTCGAGCCATGCGCCGACGAAGGTTGGCTGCATCGCCTCGGACGTAGCCGATCTGCGGCGATTTGTGTGTGAACGCCGGTGACGCCGGATACTCGCTTGCGCCTTCGCGACCGGACGCGCTGAATCCGATCGCTGATCCGTCCGCGAATGCGCAAGCGACATGGTCGGCGGCTTCGGCGTGACCATGCAATTCATTTGCGCGACCGTCCTAACTCACGCGTCAGTCAGAATCAGCTTGTGGTAAATCCTTCGGCTTGGGCTTAGGCGTGCCAATCCGAACGAATGTCCACCATGCGGCGCCCGCGCCCAAAAGAGTGAGCACCATAATACAAGTCAGCAACACGCGGATCGCGTGCATCGACATGCCGCAGAGCTGCATCAAACCGATCAGCGCATACAGAACAACTTGTAGCGCATATGCCCTCCGCTCATGGTAAGTCGTGGGATGCTGCGGCGGCCCCAAAAAGCTTTGTACCAGCATGAATGCGGCGTACATCGAACACACGAGAAGGATGATGCATGATAAAAGCGAGCGCTCGAGCCATCTGCGATAGCGGCGATTCCTGGCGGTGCGAGTCTCCGCCCCAGGGATCGGCTTGGGCCTTCTCGACATGCGCCGGCGTTGTTCGGCGTTCATCCCTTTGCATCGTGGAATATCATTGCGCGATGAGTGGTGCAACCTTGTGAGGGAGAGAGTGACGCACGCGCCCTGCGTTCTCAAGTTGGAATCAGGAACGCTATGGTTGGGAAACGGTGCGAGGAGGCCGGTACTCGCTGGATACTCGCCTGCGCCTTCGCGACGGTTCGGCCCACCCGTCCGCGAACGCGCAAGCGACATGGCTTGCCGGCGCGGCGAAATCTCGCGTGCGGGTCGCTATCCCCAAAGTGGCGAAGGAACGAGGCGCTTGGCGTATAATTTTCCCCGATGAACCGTGACCAGATTCAGCGCCTTTCCATCGAGGCGCGCCAGCATCATCAGGCAGGGCGTCTCAAGGAGGCGGAGGGTCTCTATCGGCAGATCCTGGCGGTAGATCGTTTTGATGCGGACACCTTGCACCTGCTTGGATTGGTGCAATTGCAGTCAGGCGATCCTGCCGGCGCGGCACAGACGATTAGTCGCGCGATTTCGATCAACTCAGCCAACCCGGCCTATCACGGAAATCTCGGGCTGGCCTACAAAGCGCTGGGGGACCTGGATCAGACGATCGCGGCTTTTACCAAAGCAGCCGCGCTGCGCCCGGATGTGGCCGAGGCACATTTCAATTTAGGCGCGGTGCTGCAGGAGCGAGGGCGATTGCAGGAGGCGATTGCCGCCTATCAGCGATGCCTGGCCCTGCGCCCGAATTTTCCCGAGGCGCTCAATAACCTGGGCAATGTCTTGCGCATGAGCGGGGCGGCTGCGCAGTCGCGCGCGGCACTGGAACAGGCGGTGAAGCTTCGTCCTGATTTCGTGGAGGCCTGGAACAATCTGGGTCTTACTTGCGAGGAGCAGGGGGACCTTTCCACCGCGGCAGCGATGTTTCAGCGAAGCTTGTCTTTGCGGCCTCAATTTGCCGGGGTGCAGAACAATTTTGGATGCCTGCTGGTGCGGTGCGCGGGATTATTTGGAGATGGAATCCCGCTGCTGCGCCAGTCGGTGGCGCAATCTCCGGAATCGGCGGAGTTCCACAGTGCGTTGCTTTATGCATTGCATTATGGCGATGACATCTCCCCTGAGGCGCTGTTCGAGGAACATCGTCAATATGCCAGCAAGCATGCGATGAAGCTGGCACCGAAGAACCCGCCGGCGCCAACCGATCGAAGCAACGATCGGCCGTTGCGCGTGGGCTATCTTTCGGCAGATCTGATGGAGCATCCCATCGCGCATTTCCTTGAGCCGATTCTTGAACACCATGACCGCGCGGCAGTGACGCCAATTATTTTCAGTAGTGTGCGACGGCCAGATGAAGTCACCTCGCGCTTGCGCCGGCATCTGCCGCCGCAGGATTGGCACGATGTGCTCAACATGACCGATGCAAAAGTGGCCCAGCACGTCCGCGAACAGCGGATCGACATTCTGGTCGATCTTGGCGGGCATACTCAGCACAACCGATTGCTCGTATTTGCGCACCAGCCCGCGCCGGTTCAGGTGACGTACATGGGGTATCCGAATACGACTGGCCTGCCGCGGTCGATGATGGCTTATCGCCTGACCGATGCGCATTGCGACTTGCCCGAAGCCGATGCGCTGCATACCGAGCGTTTGTATCGATTGCCGCGAACGTTTCTGTGTTACGAGCCGTCGCCCGATGCGCCGGATGTCGGCCCGCTGCCGTGCTTGCAAGCCGGGACGATTACCTTCGGCTCATTGAATAACCCGACCAAGATGACCCGGCAAATGCTCAAGATCTGGGCCGACATCCTGCTTGCGGTTCCCAATTCGAGGCTCATGCTCAAGGGTAAGGTATTCACAGATGCCGCAGTGCGCGAGCAACTGTGGCGGGTGCTGTCAGAAATGCAAATTGGACGCGAACGCGTCACCCTGATGGGGCCTAAGCCGTCGCAGGCAGAGCATCTTGCATGCTATCGCGAGATAGATATCGCGCTGGACACCTTTCCCTATCACGGCACCACCACAACCTGCGATGCGATGTGGATGGGGGTGCCGGTGATCACATTGGCCGGCGAAGTGCACCTGTCGCGCGTCGGCGTGAGTCTTCTACGCAACGTTGGGCTACCCGAATTGATCGCTGATTCGCCCGAGCAGTACATTAGAATTGCTATCGATCTGGCGAAAGATTCAAGCAGGCTTCAGCAGCTTCGTGGTACGTTGCGACAGCGTATGCGCGTTTCGCCCATTTGCGATGCCAAACCGTTTGTTCGCGATCTTGAGGCGGCTTACCGGAACATGTGGGCAGCCCAAAAATGAGTAGGTAAATTCACGTCAATTGCCATGCTCATTCAGCACACCGACATTCAGCAATTCTGCGAAGCGGTCTGGCCTTGGCTGTTGGAGGCGGATTATTGCGTGCTGGTCGGGCTGGTGCAGCGGATGCGGGAGAAGGGGTATGTGCCGATGTCGGTTGATGAGCTGGCGGAGCCGATGTTGCTGACGGTGCAGGCGGGTGAGGAGATCGAGCTGGTGGCGATTCAAACGCTCAAAACCATGATGAGCGTATCGCGGGGCTCAGAGTCGGCGATGCGATTGCTGGCCGACGATCTGGCCGCGCGACAGTGGCATGGGAAGGCTATCAGTGGCATTTGCCCGTCGGTTGCAGAATTGGCCGAGCGGTACGAGCGGATCTCAGCGCGCAGCAAACGGCTGCGTGTGCGGATGCGGTTCTTCCAGATCAGCAGCGTCACGATGCCGCCGGCGCCGGGAAAGCTGCATCGCGCGACCGCTGATGATCGGGGGGTCCTGGCCAGACTTCTCAAAGAGTTCGACGACTGGCTCGGCGAGTCGATCGAGGAAAGCTACCAATTGCGTGCCGATCGAATCATCTGGGAAGGGCGGGCTTATTTTTGGTTGGATGAGGAGCCGGTTTCGATGGCTCTTTGGACTGGGCGCACGCCGCGCGGCGTGCGAATCACTTGCGTCTACACCCCGCCGCAATTTCGCCGTCGCGGCTACGCGTCGAATCTGGTTGCCCACCTTTCGCAGCAACTGCTCGATGAGGGGCGCAGCTTCTGTTTCCTCAATACCGATCTCGCCAACCCTACCAGCAACAGCATCTACCAGAAGATCGGGTACCAGCCGACGTCTGACAGCGAGATTTGGGAATTTGGTCACTTGTAAATCAACGTCGGCTCTGTCACATAAATTGTTCCTTTCATCTTTTTTCGCCCGCTGTCTAACAGCAAAAGCGTATCGATCGAGATGGGGAGATGAACCGTTCCGTCATTTTTCCCGCCCCAATGCGCAAGCTGCGGGCCGGCGAGGGGGAATTGGAGATTTTGCCAGCCGGTGAAGGTGATTTTGCCGCCGTCGGCCTGGAAGGTTTGGCCGGTGGCGTCGGTGAAGCGCGCCCGGGCGATCGCGCCCTGGCCGTCGCCGAAGACCCAGAGGCTTAATTTAGCCGACGGAATATCAATATTACGGCCGGCCTGAGTAGCGGGAGCCAGCCGCAGGAATTTCCAGCCTTCATCCATGTTGTAATCGATTTTGAGAGTCACCGCGCCGGGCACCAAAGGACCGCTCGGCGGCGCGCCAATCGACAGCGATTCCGTCGAGTGTACTGATTTGCTGCCATCGGGTACCAAGTGGTAATTACGCGAAAGCGCGTTCGCATCGGTGAGCTGATCAAAATCTCCAGCGGCCACGCAAGGCGATAGTTTGGCCTCAGTCACCAAAACATGATTGTCTGTTTGAATGTGCAGAAACCGAATCCCCGATCTGTGCGGGCCGACGTTGGCGAAGCTGAGCGCCGCCACCGTTTGGCCCGGCCTCATGTCAACATTCGCGATAGGAGGATCACCCATGTTGTCCGAATTGATCAGGAAAGCTTTGCCATTTACGGCCTGGCCCGACGGGTTCAACAGCATGACGTCGGCCTGACGATCATGCGGGAGAAGCACGATCGGTATGAGCGGGTTGGTCACCACCAGCTGCGTGCGCTGCACAAGAGACCCGATTCCCTTCACTTCACATTGGATCGTGATGGACGTCGAAGCTTGCTGCCGGAACACGCGTTCTTCAACGCCGATTTCAGTCGTTTGGCCCGGAGCTAATTCCCGATCGTGCCCGGCCTGACTGATCGTGATCGGACGATCGAGGGGATTACGTAAAACGGCGGAGATGCGCTTCAGCCCTGGGCCCTCTACCAAAGTTTCTTCTGGAAGGGTGGCCCACGCCGCTTCGAGCTGAAGTAAAGCTGTCATTCTGGGGATGGAAACGTATCGAACCGAGTCGGTCAGCGTGAGGGGGAGCGTGCCTGCATCAGCCTTAATTGCAGGCGCTTTTTCGCCCATCAAAGTTGTGACGTTGAATGTGCCCGCGCCGGCATTGGTGAGGAATCGCTCGTCGGCAGGAGTCCAAGTGCCAATGGGAATACGCACATTGTGCGGCTCGTGAGCCGTGGTCCACGCGGCGATGCGAGCAGTTTTCATCGCTGTGTCGGCCCACAGCAGAACATAATCGTCGGGGCCGCCGACCGGCAGTCGTTTGCTAAATCCATTTCCCGACAGGGTGCTGCCAAATGTTTTCATCGCAAGATATGCGGGCTTCGCGTCGTACAATTCTGCCGCCCCAGGATGCGCAGCGAAATGAACGATCCCAAAATGATGCTCCGGATCGGTGGGATTGGTACCGTCTTCGTGCCAGTCGTAGTAGATGGAGATCGGCACGCCTTCGAGTGCATTGATCATCAATTCGCGCGGCAGATACTTCGCCTGGCGCTGCTCGTCGAAATTTTTCCAAGCCGATGAATAGCCCCATTCGCTGAAGATGATGGGGATCTTTCTGCCCGCGAGCGCATATCGGGAAATCAGCTCACGGAGTTTGCGATACTCGGCCGTCACCGTTTCCGGATCGGTCTGGCGATAGGGGTGGACCGAGACGGCCGACCAGTATTCCAGGCAGCCGGCCTTGAAGCAGGCTTCGAGGAAGGGCATGTCGATCGTGCTGCTGCCGGGGCCGATGTAAATTTCGTCCGGCTGCGCTTCGCGAATCGCCTTGCCAACGGCTAGCGCCAGCTTCGCATACTGCTGCACATCCGGGCGCGGCTTCCAGAAGCCGATGTTCGGCTCGTTGTACATTTCCCAGACGATGCCCTTGCCCTTGAAATGCGTGACCGCCGCCGCCGCCCATTTGGCGAAGGCTTCGCGTCCTTCATCGCTCTGGGGCGATTGGCCGTTGTCGTAGAAGCGATTGGAATAATCGAGGATGAAGATCGGCGTGATGTGAACCGCCTCCAGCTCCGACATGAGCCGATCGTATTCGGCAAAGTTGTATTTGCCTTTCTCGCGTTCGATCCCGCCCCAGCCAAAATCCATGCGGACCCATCCAAATCCCGCTGCCGCCAACTCTTTCATTTCGCCATCACGAGCATGGGTGAAATGGATATTCACACCCGGCGCGCCGCGCAATGAAGCGGGAATCTGTGGGGGAGCCCCTTGAGTAGCGGTCCAGCTTAGCAATATCAATGTCGCGATGACCAATGCGAATCGGCGCATGAAAAACCTCCGGCCGGGTGTTGTAATCCGCCGGAGGTTTGGGGCAAAGAGAAACTGGATCTTGTCGGGATTTGGAACGCCGACGTCCTCGTCGGCTCTTAACTCGCAGATGCCGACGAGGACGTCGGCGTTCTGGCAACCCAATTATCGTCGCCGGTCGCTCATCAGGTTGAGGATGAAGAGGAACAGGTTGATGAAATCGAGATACAGCGACAGGGAGCCGACGATGGCCATGCGCGACGCCATCGCGGGATTGTTCTGCGTTTGCAGGGCGATCGCCTTCAATCTTTGCGTGTCATAGGCGGTGAGGCCGACGAACAGAAACACGCCGAGGTAATTGATTGCCACTTCCAGCATGCTGTTATGCGAGAAGACGGTGAACAGGCTGGCGATGATCAGGCCAATCAGCGCCATAATTAGATATCGCCTGATCGGCGCGAGATTGATCTTAGTCACCATGCCGAAGACGCTCATCGCACCGAATGTTCCCGCAGCGATGAAAAAGGCGCTGGCGATGAGGCCGTGGGCATAAACCAAGAAGATAATTGAGAGGCTTACTCCATTAAGTGCTGAAAAGAGCAGGAAGAGGAGCGTCGCGACCGTGGCATTGATCCGATTGACCGCGCCTGCGATCGGGATGATCAAAACAATTTCCGCCACGAACAGCAGGAGGGAAGCCTTTCCCATCACAACAACACCCGGATAATCGGTTGCAACGATCCAGGCGACCGCGCCAGTAATGGCCAAACCCACGCACATCCAGCCATAAACCGCGTTAAAGAAACGCATGAGGACCGGGTTCAGCGTTCCCGCTTCGCGCCAGCCCGACAGCGGATTGGATTGATAGGGATCAGACCATTGGCTCACGGCAAACTCCTTTTGAAAATCGCAGCGCGTGCTGCACGCGCTGGGCTTCTTTTCTATTGCAAAATCACGTCCCATGCCATACTTCGGCACAGCCGATTATAGGAGAGCAGAATTGGCATGAGCGAAACATTGTCTTCCCTTTTCGATCTTCCACCAGCATGGCGCGAGCCGCTGGCGGGTGAGGTGAGCAAGCCATATTTCAAGGAACTGGCGGAATTTGTCGAAGCCGAGCGCCGGCAGCATGAAGTCTTTCCAAAACCAGAAGATGTTTATAACGCACTGCGATTCACCGCACCGGGCGCGGTGAAGGTGCTCCTGCTGGGTCAGGATCCTTATCACGACATCGGCCAGGCGCACGGTCTCTGCTTTTCGGTGCAGGAAGGCTGCAAACCGCCGCCTTCGCTGGTCAATATTTTTAAGGAGCTCAAAAGCGATCTGGACATTTCCGTGCCGAAATCGGGATGCCTCACGTCATGGGCGAAGCAGGGCGTCTTGCTGCTCAATAGCGTGCTGACGGTTCGCGCGCACGAGCCCAATTCCCATCGCGGCCGAGGCTGGGAACGATTCACCGATGCCATCATTCAGCATGTCAGCGCGCTGCCCGAGCGCGTGGTCTTTGTCCTGTGGGGCGGCTTTGCGCAGAAGAAGGAGCCGCTGATCGACGCAACCCGGCATGCGATCATCAAATCGGCTCATCCCTCACCCCTTTCTGCCCGCAATGGATTTTTCGGCAGCCGACCCTTCTCGCGGATCAATGCCGCGCTTCGCGAAGCGGGGCGAGGGGAAATCGATTGGAGAATTTGATTCCTAAAGTTTAGCGGGCTCGCTTGCGAGCCTTTCGGCGCCGCTATTGATCCGGATCTGCGTGAGCCGTTCTTCCTTCCGATCCCGATAGAAAAGATTGAACGTATCGAACGGAATGATCCGCCCATCGGGATGGACGATATGCACGCAGCTTTTCTTGACTGACCGCACATCGAAATTATGCGGATCGAGGAACTGCATGATGATGATGCGGAAGACGTTCTGATAGGTGACATCGTCGGGCGCTTGGACGAGCGGCAGGCAGCACAGAAGCTGCTTGAGCGAAACCGCCGACGAAGCGGGGGAGGCGGCGGTGGAGAAGAGCGAGAAGAGCTGCGATCGGAGCTGCGCGTTTTGCTCGTAGATGATGGTGTTGCCCTGGCCATGCAAAAGGAGCTGCGGATCGATCATGCCGGTGAGGGGGATGACCTGGCCGTCGATTTTCAGGGCGTAGGCCATCGCCAGACAATCGGGATGGCAGGGGACGGGGATGATGTCCGAAGGTTTGAAGAGCGAATGCTGGCGAAGGATCTGCTGGCGAACTTCGCTCAGGGTCAGTCGGTCGCGGGCGGGGTCGAAATCGTCCAGACGACCAGCTGATTGAATGGGCTGAAACGTGATGCCGCGCACGCAGGGTTGCTGGAGGGCAAAGTCGATCAGCCGTCCAATTTCACCATCATTCAAGCCTTTTTTGAGCGTGACGACAAGCGTCGTGGAGATGTTGTGTTCATTGAGTCGATCCAGCGCTCGTTTGCGAATGTCAGTGAGATCCGCCCCGCGCAGCGCGCGAAGCGGCTCGACTTCAAGCGAGTCAAATTGCATGTAAATCTCGAAGCGCGGCATGTAGCTTTTCAGGCGCCGAGCAAATTCAGCATCCTGCGCGATTTTGATTCCATTGGTGTTGACCATCAGATGCTTGATGGGCCGGGCCTTGGCGGCGTCGAGAATGGCAAAAAAATCGGGATGAATCGTCGGCTCGCCGCCGCTGATCTGCACCACGTCCGGCTCCGCCTCATTGCGCACCACGCAATCCAGCATGAACTCGATCTGCTCCAGTGAGCGGTGTGTCGTTCGCTTCGGCGACGACTCGGAATAGCAGATCGGGCACGTCAGATTGCACTGGTCGGTCACCTCGACCAGCGTCAGGCAGCTATGCTGCTCGTGATCGGGGCATAAGCCGCAATCATATGGGCAGCCATATTGAATCGGTGTGTTAAATTTCGCCGGCATCTGCCCGGGCTTGAGCGTCTGCCGGGAAAGCTTGTAGTACTCCGCATCGGTGGAAATCAGTACCTTCTGAAAGCGATGCTCCGGGCACCATTTGTGCAGGTAAACGCAATCGTCCTGAATCACCACCTTCGCCTCGACCTTGCGCAGGCAGGTCGAGCAGAGGCTGTTGGTCAATTCGTAGAAAAGATAGGGACGATCGGACATAACGGGCCTCGATTTATAAATGTGCGGCGCAGGAGCCGAAAAAGATTAGTGCTCCAAGAGGAATCGAGATTAGCAGGCCGATACCGCAACTTCGCCACCGCGGCCATGACATCAAGACGACCGAAATGGCGATTTTCAACGCGGGTACCAGAAGCAACACGATCCACCACGAAGGAATCCAGAATTTGGTCGGCGCAACTGAATTATTAAACAGCCGATTCCATCCCAAAAACCAGATCAGGAATGAGGCGACAACTCCGAGTCCCAACCCCAGAACGAATCGCTCTTGGTTAAAAGGGGGCGGTGGCTGACTCTCCGGGTTTAGGTAGTCCAGTTTGCTCGGGGGTTCAACCATTTAAGACTCAGGCGATCCAAATCAGTGATAACGGAAATTGGCGAAGCAGGATCCGAAGAAGAGTAACCCGCCGATGGGAATGGATAGAAGCAACCCGATGCCGCAGCTTCGCCAGGGGCGCTGCAGCATGAGCGGAATCGCGATGACCACCTTTGTGGCCGGCACGATGACCAGCGCGATGCCGCTGCCGTGATCGACCAACGGCCCCCAGCCGAGAAACCAGATCAAGCCGGAGGCGATAGAGCCGACAACCAGGCCCAGAAAAAAGTGGCCGAGGTTGAGCGGCCGACGGGGCATGCCGGGCTTGGCGTATTCGAGTTTTTGGATGGGGTCGGGTTCGGTCATGGGTTGGCCTCGAACTCGTTATCTGGAAAATTCGATCGAAGCTAAGGCATTGACGCGCACACGCCGAAGAAAATGAGCCCGCCGATCGCGATGGAGACCAGCAATCCTAGACCAAAGCCGCGGGTTCTCTCAACCACGATTGTTGCGATTGCAATCGTCACCTTCGTGGTTAACACAATTAAAATCGCTTTCTCGCTAAGGTTCATGACAAAAGGTCTCCTCCCAAGCCACCAGATCAGTCCCGAAGCGGTTGTTCCAATGATCAGGCCCGCGAAGAAAAGCCCAATGTCCAACTTCGCGTCGGCTTCGCTGGAACGGCGATGATATTCGAGCTTGTGAGGAGGTTCCGGCTCTTCCACAAGATTAAACCCTTAATGGCCCAAGGACTCCGCTAGCATGCCCACGGCACAGACGCCGAAGAGAAGCAGGACCACCCCAAGCACGACGAGCGATCCAATCCCACAGCCCTTTGTAACTGCCGAGAATCCTGCCGACTGACTTGATGACTCATATGAAAGGACATTGTTACGTCGCTGCACGCGACCGCCACGCGCAGCGGTATCCGGTACGCCGGCCTGTTCGCGTTTGAGCAACACGATGCCCCGAAACAGCAAAAAGGCCGCGATGATTACAAGCACGATGGGCAGCTGCGGCATCGCGGAGGATCGAACAACGACGGCCGCGCCCAAAAGCACGAGGATTCCCAAAAGAACCAGTAAACTCGCGGCGATTTTTCTGTCGGACGAGGATGCCTGCTCGACCGGAATCACCGGCACCGGCTCGATGTCGCCGCCGCTGCTGGGATTAGGCATTGAACTCAGGCAAATGGGACAGCTGACCCTTGCCGGCGCATTGGAGATGACGGTGAGGCGGGAGTTGCAGATTGGACATGTCAGCGAAATGAATCTCATGGCTGGCCTTGTCCTTTTTCCGCGATTGTCGATGGGTAATCGCCCGAGTCGGCCGAGGACATCTGCGTCGCCACGATACGGCGAACTTGTCGGACGATCTGGCCGGCAAATATTCCGCAGACGAGCATCGCCAGGAGCGTGATGATTTCTTCGCTGCGCGGAATGCGCAGCTCCGGCGCCGCGTAATAGCGGCGGAAGCCGATCTGGTACCAGGCGTAATGCCCTAGCAGAGCGAGATAGCCGATCATTGCGACAGCGGTGGCGAGATAGACGGCGCGAATCGAAAGGCGAAGGGGGGATGAAGCGATCAATCCAAAATAGACCAGCACCAGCGGCGTCCTTGGTCCTCCCGCCAGACCGCATAGCAGCGTGATCATCAGGCCATCGACGGCAATGGCCAGGTACTTCATCCACGGCTCAAAAAACTTTCGCGAGAGCCAGCCATGTAGCAGCAGCGCCAGGACGGTCCATAACAGCACGACGCCGGTGACGGCCAGGTGATAGCGCCCGCGAATTGGCGTACCAGGGGCGGCTAAAAACCATTCGACCAGATGCCGACCATAAAACAGCACAATCGCGGCCAGGCGAACGAGATTGACGCGGATCTCCCCGGCCCAGGCTTCGGGACGAAGCGATTGGTCCCAATCTTGTAGTCGCGTATTGCTCATCATCCTGCCGGTTTAAGGGCCAAGTTGCTCATCGATTGCGGCGCCGGTTCATCGAGGCCTCGTCCGCTTAAGAGCTGCCAGGCGCAAATCATCGCTCCGCAAAACGAGGCAACCTGGATCGCGCTCAGTCCAGCATACGGCGTAAAGACCGGCTTGATGAATTCGATTGCGAATCGAAAGAGCAGGTAGGACATGAGGTAGATGCGGAAGCGCACGCCGCCGCGCTGGGGGGTATGGGTGCGCTCGAAGATCCAGATGGAGGCGGCCAGCAGCAGGAGAAAGAGGATTTCGTACAATTGCGTCGGATGGCGCGGCCCATCACCAAAGTTCACGCCCCAGGGCAGGCGGGTGAAGTTGCCGTAGGTGTGATCACTGAGGCCGGTGAGGAAGCAGCCAACCCGGCCGAAGCATTGGCCGAAGATGACCGGGTATACAAACAGATCGCCGGTGGAGCGGGTGATGCGCAGAATTCGTTTGACCAGCTCGACGCCGGCCCAACCGCCCAGCAGGCCACCGACGATGGTCTTTCCTTCGAGCCAGACCTGCCAGTGATCGCGGTGCTGCCAGTAGTCCGGCGCCGATTCGATCCAGGCGAGGACTTTGGAGCCGATCAGCGCCCCGAAGATGCAGCCGACGATGATCCAGAGATTATTTTCCAGGGGAATCGCGGAGCGGCTTTGTCTGCGCCGAAGGTACAGATACAAGCGGAATCCGCCGGTGTATCCGATGATTTCCATCAGCAGGTGCGGGTGAATTGTCGCGCCGAAGAGATGGAAATAGTGGGGAAAAGTCATGCGCTGCCTGATTGCAAATGAATTGGCGTTGAAAGCGAAGGGTTATCATATCGGCGAACGATTTTAAATGCGCAAAGATTGTCAGGGCGGTGTTCATTGCGGGTGCATGACACAATCGCGGCCGCGTTTGTCTCCTCTTTCCCCCCCCCGTACGCCCGGCTGAGCGCCCGACACTTTTTCTAAGATGGGTGGAGGTAGGGCAAATAAGGGGGAATCGCCGAGTCCTCGCTGAGGTTCAGCACGTGTCGCAGCCAACGCAGTCCCAACTGAAAGAAGCTGAGCCGGCGACGCACATGCGGGTCCAGTTCTTTGCGGCGGCCGCTTTTGATCAGCCATGTGCCCAGGCTGATCGACAGCAGCATTGCCAACGCCATAACCAGCACGATCGTCAACACGCGCTTGGGCTTGCATACGTGGCTCTGATCCCACTGAAATCCGCTGCTTTTCTCGTCGCGAAAGCTCTGTTCGCACCAGTTGCGTTTGGCGTACGCCTGTGCAGCATGAAGTCCGCCCAGCCCATCCTCCGGCGCCGCCAGAATCCAGGGCTCCTTGCTGCGCCGGTCCCAGCAGATGCTCAGGCGAGTCTTTCTCCAGCCGGCTTTCTTGAAGATCGGTACCACGGCCGACCACTGTTGTCCTTTTCGTTTGACCAGATCGGCAGCCTTGAACACCTTCCCGCTGGCCAGCGTCACACGCGTCGATCCCTGCAGGCGCATCACCACGCCCATGCCCAGCTTGGCGACGCAGTCCAGGGTCTTGGGCCAGGCCAGACCTCGGTCGCACAGGAGAGTCACCCGCACATTCGGCGGCAGCAGCCTGGCCACCTGCCGCAGCATGCGACAAACCAGCTCCGGCATCCGCATCGGCGGCTTGTTGGTCGGATAGCATTCGGCAGCGAGAGTCAGCATCCGCTTGCGATACGCCACGCCCAGCCGCATGCAACGCAAGTGCTCTCCGTTGGGCGTTTCGTCCAAAATCAGCAGCAGGTGCCGACCCGACCAAGGGCTGAGGATCAAGGCAGAAAATTCCCGCAGCACCTGCTGAGCGTTCAAATCGCTGTTGGCGACCAGCCGCTCCCAACGCCTGCGGATGCTGGCGGGCTTGGCATCGCTGACCGCCGATGCCGCCAGCTTCCCGGAGTGGCAGTGGCCCGCGGCGCACATGGCAAAGCTGAAGTCCGCCAAGGCATTGATCCGGTGACCGTGGACCGAAGGCAAAAGCTCCTTCACTGTATCTGTCCATCGCTGTACCATCCTAGCAGCACCCATGGCTCCTTCCTGGTTGGTGGCAAACAACAGGCTGGACTATGGGTGCCGTCATTCTCAAGCTCAGCCATTCAAAAAGTGTCGGGCGCTCAGGTACGCCCGGGGAGGGCTGGGGAGGGGGTTGAACCTTATAATCGCGAGTTAACCAAAAGCCCCCACCCTGCCCTCCCCCGGGAGTACCGGAGGAGGGGATGAGAACCCTGTCGACGATTGCGTGGCGATGTCTGCGTCGGTCAGCCATTTCCACGCGATGGTGGCATTTCGTCCTTTAGTCGCTGCGCGAAATATCTTTGCGGGGGTGGGTTGGTCTTCCCGGAATCGAGGAGGTCGATAAGTTGATGTGCGCGTTCGATTCCAGCTTTCTCGATATGAAGCACAATCCCGCTCAGACTCTGGCCGCTCTGTACCCAGTCCCATGTTAATCCGCCATAGTCGTGCCATAAAACTGCGGTCTCAGAGCCAATGACATTGCCGATGCTGACCAGCAGTTTCCAGACCGCCTCTAGAAGTCTCGGTCGGGCGATCGCGATGCGCCATTCCGCGGTCGTGGTAACAAATAAGCAACGCTCACCGAACACAATCCAAGTGTGCGCCGGACCATAAATTGATGGTCCTTCCCTCGCGGCCCATTGCTCCTCCGGCGTCGCCATATCAGGTATTCCCCACTCCCCAAGCCGCCACGCAGATTGCTGAGCGCCCCGGGTTTGCCCATATTCGTCCGCGACGCGCGTGGCGAGATCAGTGCAAACTTCGAGTCGCGCAGGAAGCTTCACGATTTGCTCAAAGTCAATAAGCGCGTGAGATAAGATGCCCGATGCTCTGATGCTCATCGGGTTACTCCTCCATCATCTCCGCCCGCACCCGTGACTGGCACGCCCAAATCGGCCGATCGCAACCAAGTCATTGCCTGCTCAGCGGAATCGCAGATCAGGAAAACTTCCTGCACCGTACCGGTGCCGGTGTAGAGGCATTTGAGGCCGGCGGGCGTTGGGTATTGCACCTTGAACGAGGGCGGCGTCTTTCCCCGGCGGACCTTGATCCGCCCCGGCACGATCCGCGACACGTGCGGGCAATTCTTGACGATCTGGTTGAGGATTTCATCCAGCCCGCCGACGCGCCCGTGTTGCCGCTTGATCCGGCCGAATTTCATGGCGAGATTATAGCGGTTGTTCGGAACGCCGACGTCCCCGTCGGCTCTTCGGCATCACATTGCCGACGCGGACCTCGGCGTTCCAAGGTTGCGGCGCGCGCGATCGGTTTTTATGATCGGCTGCGGTTCATCTTTGGAGAATTAATATGGATAACGCTCCGCTGAAAGTTGGCGATACCGCTCCCGATTTTGAATTGATGGATGAGAACAAGAATAAGGTGAAGCTGTCGGACATGCGCGGCAAGAAGGTCGTGCTCCTGTTTTATCCGATGGATTTTTCGCCGGTCTGTACGACCGAGCATTGCACCTTTGGGCCGCAGCTCCCGCGCCTTTCCGGCACCGGTGCGGTCGTCTTCGGCGTGAGCTGCGACAGCCCCTTCAGCCATGCGGCTTACAAGGAGCGGTACAAGATTCCCTATACGCTGCTCTCTGACCCGACTCGCAAGATGGCCAAGGCCTATGGGATGTGGGCCGGCGAAGAGCCTTACAATTGCACCAAGCGCGGCACCGTGGTTATCGATCGGGAAGGCAAGATTGCCGAGTACCAGGAAGTGGCGATGCGCGAGCCGCGGAAGTTGGAAGATCTTGAAAAGCAGATCGCGAAGGCGGGGGCGTGACTCACGCCGCGCGGCGGGCGATCGATGATTCGATAAGCTCACGCAGGTTTTGAATGCCATCGCATTTGGCATACTGCCTGCAAAATGCATCCAACATTTTCAGGTAAACCCCGGCCCAGGGCTGATCATCGCTGGCCATTTCCGGCTCGCGGACGCTCATGCCGCCGAAGCGGCCGCGGAGTTGGGGGATGTCTGTAGGATCAAGATTAAATCCGGGCAGGAGCCGCTGGATTGCTAATTCGATGATTCGATCATGGTTGGCAAGCTGCTGAGACTTGCTGGCTCGGCTAATGCCGTTGCGGAGGCGATAGCGCAAAAGAGGCTCGGAAAGATTGGCCGCTTCTGTGCAGGGAAGCAATCGCGTCCAGAGCTCATAATCCTGCGCGGTCCGGAAAGAGGGATCGTATCGAAGCGAATGTTCCAGCAGTAGCTGTCGGCCGATCATGACCGTCGGATGGGCGAAGGGATTTCCCATCAGGCATTTCCAGCGGATCGCCAGATCATCTTCCAACGCCGGCGCGATTGCGACCGTCTTTCCTGCTTCGTCGATCACATGCCGCGAGCATCCGACGATGCCGATTTGCGGATGAGCCTCCAGAAATTCAACTTGTCGTTGCAGTCGCAGCGGCTCGGAGATGTCGTCGGCATCCATGCGGGCCAGATATTTGCCACGTGCGAGATCGAGGCCGAGATTAAGGGACGCGGTGAGGCCAATGTTGGAGGGATTGACGAGCAACTTCACGCGGGGGTCTGAAACACATTTCAGCAAATTCCCGGAGCCGTCGGTACTGCCATCGTCGATCAAGATAAATTCAAAATCGCTGAAGGTCTGATTGAGAATGCTATCCACCGATTCGCGGAGGTACTGCAAATCGTTGTGAACCGACATGAGGACGCTTACGAGAGGCTGGCGAGACATTCGCTTCTCCTCTCGAGCCAGAGGCCCAGGCACAGCAGCGTCCACTTGCGCTGCGGGCGAAGCTCATTGGCGACGTTGCGCACGCCGGGCAAGAGCGCAAGCAGGGGGCCGTTGGGCTGGGCGACTCGATTCCACAGCGCTGCCACAGTGGGCTGCTGAAGCCAATCACGCACGGGAGCTCCGAAGCCCTGCTTGCCTCGCTCGCGAATACTGGCGGGCCAGAGATTGCTGACTGCGCTGCGAAGCAGTGGTTTCAGTGAGCCGGAGGAAAATCGAAGCTGCCAGGGGAGACTCAAAAGCCATTCTGATAATTCCACATCCAAAAATGGTGCGCGCGTTTCCAATCCATGGGCCATCGCGGCTCGATCGACCTTCACCAGAATATCGCCCGGCATGTAGCAGGTGAGATCGAAGTGAGTCGCCTGATCCATTTCGACGACGTTTTCACCCGGTCGATAGCGCTGCCGGATCACTTGCTTTGCCGGAGGCTGGCGGCCTTTGCCCCACAGGGTGCGCCGATCAAACATCAGGCTCGTAGCAGAGCCAACGTGCTGCTCCCACCATTGCCCGCGCGGCGGTTGCTCAAGCAGCGGTTTGTACCAGTCATATCCGCCAAAGAGTTCATCGCCGCCGTCGCCTGATAGGACGACTTTCACATGCTGGCGTGCCGCCTTCGAAATGAGATAGGTTGGGATGTTCGATGAGTCCGCGAAAGGTTCATCGTATACATCGACCATCGTTTCCAGCATGGCCGGGACATCGATGTCCATCTGAATTTCGCAATGGTCGGTTTTGTAAAGATTGGCCACTTCGCGAGCGAAGGGGAGCTCGTCGATCAGATCGCCGAAGCCGACGGAGAAGGAACGAACCGGCTGGCTCGCCCCTTTGCTCATCAACGCGACGATTGTGCTGGAATCGAGACCGCCGCTTAGGAATGCGCCGACGGGGACATCGGCAATGCTTTGTCGCTGCACCGCGCGGTCGAGCAGAATCTTTGTTTGGTCAGCGGCTTCGCGTTCGCTCACATTGGAAGTGCCGAAGCTTGGCGTCCAGTATCTATCCGTGGTGAGCTGTCCATTTTCCCAAATCATCCTGTGCGCCGGCGGAAGCACGTAAATGTTCTGGTAAATAGTCCGATCCGGCGGAACATAGAAGAGGCCGATATACGCATCGACTGAAGTCGGATCAATGCGCGGAGAGATTTCGCCGCTGGCAAGAATCGATTTAATTTCCGAGGCGATTACCAAGTCACCGCCTGCGGTTTGCGCCCAGTACAGCGGTTTCTCGCCGAAGCGGTCGCGGGCCGCGAAGAGCTTTCGCTCCCGCGCATCCCAAACAGCAAAAGCAAACTGCCCGTTCAATCGTGAAACGATTCCGCTGCCAAAGCGGATGAAGCCCTGGAGCAGAACTTCGGTGTCGCAATTGGTTTTAAAGGTGCAGCCGTCGCGCTCGAGATCGCGACGTAAGTCGCGGTGGTTGTAGATTTCGCCGTTGAAGACGATCCAGTATCGCTCGGTCGAATCGCACATCGGCTGCGCGCCGTTCTGCGGATCGATGATGCTCAGTCGAGTATGGCCCAGATCGCAGCCGGGCAGGCGCCGACTCGCAATAGCATCAGGCCCGCGATGCGCGAGGGCCTGCGTCATGCGCTCGATCGTGAAAGGCGAGACCTTCGTCGCGCTGCCGGGCAAAATAACGGCGATACCACACATCTTACGTCCTATGCCACCTTTCGGCGCACGGTGGTGATGCCGATCTCGCGGAAGATCTGCTGCCAGCGGTGCTCCCAAAGGTGCTCGGCTTTGGTGCGCCGGTAATAGGCATCCGCGATACGATTTCGCAGCGTGTCATGCTGAAGCAGGTATTTCGCCTTCTGCGCGCAATCTTCGAGCGTACTGAATGAGACAAATTCCCGGCCGGGCTCGTAGTACCGTTCGAGAATGGGATTGTGATTGCAGAGCATGACGGTGCCGGTCATGCCCATCTCAAAAACCCGCCCTTTGATTTGCAGCTTCGTCGGATCGACGCTCGCTCCAAGTGGCGTATAAGAGATTTTCGAAGAGTTCCAGATCGCATAAACCTGGCCAAAACTCAGCGGCTGATTCAATCGTGGAAGAATCTTGGCCGAAAAGTTGCGGATCCTGCGATTGTTGAGAGGCGGGCATGCGACGCGCAAGGCTCCCAGTCCATGAATCTCCAGCCCCGCACTGCGGCGCAGATACCGCATCTCCGGCACGCGATTCTTATAGATCTGTCCTGCAAACGTGAAATCGAGTGTCTTGAGTTGCTTGAAGCGCGAGAAGCGTTCGAAGCAGCCCCATTGTCCCAGAAGCAGATTGCGGTGGGCAAAACGATTGGCTTCGTAAATATGAGGATAGGTCGTGACGACATGTGTAAACAGCGGCGCGATCTGGCTGGTGTAGCTATCCCACTGCCAATCGTCGTCGCTGTTCCATGCCAGAATCGGCGTGATTGCCGCGGCATGGCTGATCGCATCGCGGATCATGTGATCCTTGCCGCCGGTCTGGTAGAGAACCAGATCGTAGCCGCCCGCGCGCACGGCCCTCACGAAGCGCTCGCCACATTCCAGCTCGCCCACCCGCGCAAGCAGATTCGCATGGTCAAAAGTTTCGACGGTGTGCCCGAGGCGGGCCAAAGGCTCAGTGAACGCAACATACATTGGCTCGACCGAATGGCTGTGCCCGTAATAGCTGCTGGTGACGGCGCTGAGAATTCTCATGATCGGCTCACTTTATTAGCGTACGGTCGTTGGCTGCTTTCGCGCCAGAACGTGAATCCCAAAGCATAGAAGCTCGGACGATCCGCGATCGGCTGCCGAGAGTTCGGAAAGCAGCTTTAAGGTTGTATCAATTGCAATGGATTCGTCCTGTGTCAGTTCGCGCGAGACATACCGCTGCGCGATGCCGCGCAGTCGGCGGGTTTCCTGCGCGAGATATTCGAAGTAATTTCCGTTCAGCTGAAGATCGACGATCTCCATCCCCAGCCGGGCTAAATGATTTCGGTAGAAATACTCGCTGAAGCCGGTCGCAAAATGGTAGGGAGCCATATGCGTCAGGCTGCAGAAGGGGGCGGTGAGAATCAGCCAGCCATCGGGACGGACCAATCGCACAAGCTCGTTCAATGCGCTGACTGGATCGGGGACATGCTCCAGCACTTCGGTGCACATCACGGAATCAAACGATCCATCGTTTGCGGGAATGGAGGTGATATCGCTGACGATGTCGATCTTGCTGGTATCCCACTTCCCATCCTGAAGGCCGGCGCCGTCGCCTTTGCCATCATATTGGGAGAAATCCTGGCTGACGTACCCCAGATGCGCACAATATTTGCGGAATTGCTGCTGACCCGCGCCGGCATCGAGGATCGATGAGCCGGCAGGAATCGCCGCCAGCGTCTTCTCGAGCCAGGCGATGCGCGTGGGCTCATTGGTTTTGCCAACCGGTGCGATCATGCCACGGGCCTCCTGAACCAGAAGCAGCCGCAGGCGTAATTCTGCGAATTTGCAAATTCGGGTGAGGGATTGATCACGAGCCCCATTTGATGACGCCCATCGGGGATGAGGGCAAATTGCTGAAGATTGAATCCGCTGAAGCAGCCCCGGATTTGCTCGGGCGAGTAAATGCGATGGGCATTGAACTCGACGCGAGGCTTGCCGATTGGAACGACAAAAAGCAGCGATCCACCCGGCGCAAGCACGCGGGCCAGTTCGGACATCGCCTTCAAATCACCTTCAGGATCAATCGGATCTCCATAGCGACCCAGGCCGATATGCTCGACCACGTGCATGCAGGAAAGCGATTGAATGCTGCATGTTTCAAACGGCAGGCGCATCAAATCGGCTGTCCCAGTCTTCAGCCCATCCAGTTGGAGAGGCGTTTGCCGAAATTCGTAGTACTCGACAGGTACGAAGGCAGATGCGATCGAGCAAAAATAGAGGCTCGATGAAATATCGACGTGCCGATCGGGCTTAGTACTGGCCAGCACTCGGGCGGCCCACGCGGTGTGATAGATGTAATGACGGTCGAAGCTCAGATCAGCCGTTCGATCATCGACGCAGGGCTTTCGGTCTTCCCAATTGAGGCGCATGGGGCGAGAGCTTTTGGCGGAGAGCTCGGTGAAGCGGGCGTAGTCGTCGTAGAACCATTCAGGATCGGTCGCGCGCGCCGCTGATTCGCCAGCCGGCGCTGGCTGCGGTGTCGAGTCAAATGGAATGCGGGCAGAGACCACGAGACCTCCATTGAACCATTTCGCGCTATGCTGCCTTCGCTGAACCTGGGCCGTTCAATTCGGGCCTTCGGCGTGGCGACTGGATCTGCGATAGCAATCGAGGCGTCCAGAGCCGCAGGGTCGGAACTTTGAAACGCGACTCCAGTGCCTGCGAATGCTTCTCAACCTGAGCGGGATTGATATTGGACAACACAATGCCGTCGAATGAGCTCTCATCCGCATTTGCATGCGGGACAATCGGAATCCCTCGGTACTTACCACCTGCAAATGCTGCATGATTCTCCAGCACCGACGCGATTTGCAGGCCCGCAAGTCGGCAGGCGCGATAGGTCGCAAAGATGTTCTTGCCGACGTCGGCAATCGCAACGCGTCTTATCCCAGCAGATTTGCTCCACTGCGCAACGCGCTTGGTCTGGCTCTCCCACTCAAAGATTGCTTCCAGCGCGGCGGCGTCAATCGTTCGTCTGCCCCGGCGCGCTTCGTCCCGCGCATGCAGGCGCACCTCCCGAACGGTTTCTTTCATCGCGTCGTCAAAACCCTCATGCAGGCCGAGTAATGTGTAACGCTCGAGCCAGTCGCGCCGGTAAGCGGATCGCATCGCGCGCGGAAGGTACCGTTCAACGACGATCAGGTTATTGCGGAGATCCATCCGTCGAGTCAGCTCAGAGCTTCTTCCGCCGGGCACTTTATCGTGACCGAAGCAGATGTCCTCGAATCGCTCGATGCGGTATCCGGCCTGCCAGATCCGGCAGCTTAGGTCATATTCCTCGGCCTGGCGGATGAAGCTGGGATCAAAGCCGCCGACCTGTTCGAGAACTGATCGCCGGATGATACTGGCTCCGCCAATCGTGATCGCGGGCATCGCTGGGGCTTCGGCGTCTCCATTTGGCAGAATGACGCGCGCGACGAGGGCTGCCGTTTTAGTACGTCGGCTCAGATAGGAAAGAGCGGCTGGAATCGCGCCAGGCAGCGGATAGCTATCGTCATCCAGGAAGGCGAGGTACTTTCCGCTGGCCGGCGCAATTGCATGATTCCTTGCGGGAACTCCCTCATTTTCGGTCAGAGAAATGATTCGCGTTTGTGGGAATTGGCTGGTCACCGCTTCGATCGAATCATCTTCCGAAGCATTATCGACAACGAAAACTTCCCACTGGTGCCGGCCCAGTCCTGTGTCGGCTTCGAGGCGCACAAGTGTCTGAAGTAGCGCGTCGCGCCGGTTGCGTGTGACGATGACGTAGCTGAGTTTCATGCCGCTTTTCCCGTAATCAGTGGGGCTGAGTCGATTCTCTTGGTTTGCTGGAGGAGCTCGGCGACGCGCGACACCACACGCGATAACCCGGCGCGATAAGTCAGGCGGCTCGCAATGCTGCGCCGCTGCTCTTCGATAATCGATTGCCGAAGTTCTGGGTTTGAAATGAAGCGCTCGACGCGCTGACGCAGGCTTGAGGCGTCGGCGAAGCTTACTTGCTCAAAGTGCGGAAGAATTCCGTCGCCCGGCACGAGGATCTGTGCCTCCTGCCAATGCCGAACCATTTCGATGGGATCTTCGGTTCCCTGAGAGCAGAGGGTTCGAACGCATCCTTCGAGTAGTTGCTCAAATCGATCTAATGTACCTGAAGGTATCGCATCACGAGCGGCGGCAAGCGTCCGCACTGATTCATCAGTATGCTGCTCAAGCAGATCCAGCATCTGTTGCGGCACAACGTCGCTTTCATGCTGGCGAATCAGGAAGAATCCTCCGGCGGAAATGCCATCAAGAAGCCGCTGATGCAGCGACAGATACGGCACCACCTGAAGGTTGATTGCGCTTTGCGCGGTCAACTCATCGAGCGCTTTGCCATACGCCACCGGCCCGCGTGCGAAGCGTTTGAATTCCGGATTCTGGTCCCAGCCCTTGCCATAGAGGCAAAGCGAAAGTCCCAGTTCATCCGCAGCTTGAGCAGCCCATCGCAGCGCCTGTTGCCGGTAAAGCGCATCGGCCAGTGGATGGGTCAGCCATCTGGAGACATTGAAGAAGCCCGCTTCGTCCAGCTCGAATTTCAGATCCGCCTGCGCTGCTCGAAGCAAGTCGGAGCAATCCGAATAGGTAGCCAGGTATTGACCTGAATCAAAAACTGCCCGGGCGCGCTCAACGCACTGCCGCAGAAATTCGCGATCGCGCTGGCTACCCCGCGAATTGTCCAGCACTGTCTGGAGCAGACTTTCAAGTGTTCCCGACGCATTGGAAACAAAGATGATATCGCGATTATCCTTCGACCGGGAAGAATGAACAGCCGGCGCGGCAGCATTGGTGAGCTTTGTCAACGGGATGATCTGCGCCGCTGGGTAGCCATATTTGTGAACGTAAGTGGATCCAGCATCGGTCAGGACAAAATCGGTCTCTCCAACACTTCGGCCCGCCTCGCGGGACATCAGGTTCGACAAATGGTCCTGAACCCAGCAAACCGCCGGAAGATTCGCCGGCAGCAGCCCGTCATGCTCGTATCGCAGATGATCGATCTGGAACCAGAGGTCCGGCTTGAATTCGACAATCGCCCGGCGGATCGCATGCCGATAGCCGCGATGATGCGCGCTGGGCTCAATAACGGTTTGCGTTTCCCAGCCAAGGGATTCCAGAGCTTGAGCCATGCTCCGCGTCGAATGTTGCAGGACCGTTGAAAATCGTGTCGTCAGGAGCAATGCGCGCGGTTTGCGCTGCGCCGAGGAAGTCAAAAGCGTTCCAAGCTTGCCGGGATCGTAGCTGCCGTAGAAGGCTTCGATTGCCCGCGCATTCGCTTCGTCCATGGCTGCCATCTTCTTCGCGATCGCGGCGAGCCGTCGGCCGATGTCCTGCGTCCCGATGCTCTGCCCGACGAGCATCGATGGGCACGCGAGGAATGGATCGTTGCATAAGCACTTTTCGTACTCGGCATCCCAATTCTGACCGACGAACCAATGCACGCGCGGCTGCTCGATTGGTCCCTGGGGCCCCGTGTAGTCGTGAATCATCATGCACTGCAGCACAATCTGCGGATCCGGCTCGAACACATACACCGGCAACTGCTCGTCCATGTAAAGAGCAGGGGGCGAGTGCGCCAGGTGATTCAGCAGGTAGCCATCGCCAAGACCGACCAGGCCGATCGTTCGACCCGCTTCGACGGCGGTGCGAATCTGCGAGAGAGCCTGCGTCAGCGCGGCTTCAGGATCATTTCCGGGTGAGAGCGCAACACGGGTGCCTTTGATCTGAATCGCGACCGTTGGCATGCCGGTCTTGGAAATGCCGATGCCATAGGCCGGGTTCGAAGGCGATGAAACGATCAAACGGTACAAGGCAGGCCGAAAACGCTGGAGGCTGTCTAGGTTGCGCGAAACCTGCCGCTTGACCTGTTCCTGACCATTGGGATCAGGCACTTGCGCCAGCAGCCACGCCGCGGCTCCCCATTTGGCTTGAGCCATCATCCGTTCGGCAACCTGGATCAGCGTGGCTCTATCAAGAGGCGCGGATTTCAGGATTTGCTCGGCCTGCGCGCGATCGTCGCGCTCCAGGGCCATCAGGAGCGGAGAGAGTACGGAATGGCTGGTCACTGATTCGTCCATGAAGGATGCCTGCACGATCTTTCGATTAGTTATCGGACATTGGCGGCGCGGGTGATGAGGGCAATTTTGCGATGGAGCGGATCTGGCGCGCCTTCACCGTCCGATAATTCACGCTCTGGCGGGGGTCTGGACGATGAATCGAGCAGATTTCATCGATTGGAGACTTGTCGAATGTCGAACAACCGCAAAACCTGCACGCTCGATTCCCTTCTGGCCGTCCGGGCTGCTGCGAAGGCCAGCGGAAAAACCGTCGTGCATTGTCATGGCTGCTTTGACATCGTTCACCCGGGCCACATTCAGCATCTCCAATTCGCCCGGACGCTGGGTGACATTCTCATCGTTTCGGTCAGCAGTGATTCGCATGTGAACAAGGGGCCGGATCGGCCGCTGATTCCTGATGACCTGCGGGCGGCGAGTCTGTCGGCGCTCGAATGCGTGGATCTGGTCTACATCAATCCACATCCGACGGCTGTGGAGCTGCTGGATCAGCTTCGGCCCGATGTTTACGTCAAAGGGCGCGAGTATGAGGGCATTCAAGATGCTCGCTTTCTGGCCGAGCGCGATCTGGTCGTGCGCAATGGCGGGCGGGTGGTCTTTTCCAGCGGCGAAATCGTTTATTCCTCGACTGCCCTAATCGGAGCCCTGGGACGGACTGATCGCTTCAACGATGAAAAGGTTGTTCGCCTGCGCGATCGTTATGATCTGAACACCCTTCATCTGCAAAACCTGATGCAGCGTGCGCGGGATTTGAAAGTGGTGGTGGTCGGCGATTATCTGCTGGATCGCTATCACCTGTGCGATGCCACGGGAGTGGCTGGCGAAGGGCCGATGCTGTCGCTCCGATCACTGAATACGCGCGATTATGACGGCGGCGCAGGAGTCATTGCCCTTCATCTTGCGGGCCTGGGCGCGCAGCCGACGCTGATCACGGCACTGGCGGATGATGATCTGTCCAAGCAGGCCGTGATGCGATTGAAAGGGGCGGGAGTCAATTTGCAGAGCTACCGCGGCCGGCGCGAACTGGCGGTGAAACACCGGTACCTCGTGGATCAGACAAAGCTATTCAAAGTGGACGAAGGAGCACCGGCTCCCGCCGACACGCAGTTGGAAGGGTTGCTTGCAGCGCGCATCCTCGAAGCCGCCGAAGGGGCGGCGGCGGTGATTTTTGCCGACTTTGGTTATGGCGTAATTACCCCGGGCCTGCTCGATCGCATCCTGCCGACGTTGCGAAAGACGGTCCCAATCCTGACTGCCGACGTCAGCGGCCGGCAGAGTAATCTACTGCGATTCCGCGATGTGGATCTGCTTTGCCCCACCGAGCGCGAAGTGCGCGAAGCCCAACACGATTTTACTAATGGCATGGGCGCGATCGTCTGGAATTTGCTTAACGCGACCTCCGCCCGCCAGGCGATCATCACGCTCGGCAAGCAGGGGCTGGTCACCTTCGAGCGCAACCAGGGATCGATGGCCGATCGTCTTCAAAGCGAATATTTACCCGCTCTGGCATCGCACGCCGTCGATCCATTGGGCTGCGGCGATGTGCTGCTGGCGACGGCGAGTTTGATCCTTGCCGCCGGCGGATCGCTCGCGGCGGCGGCATTCGTTGGATCAATCGCGGCGGCAATCGAAGTGCAGGAACTGGGTAATGAGCCCATCACCGCCGAGCGAATTATTGCTTACCTTCATCATCGCGACACGCTGCCAGCGTCGGCGCGTCTCGCGTCATAAGGCGCTCGCTTATCGTCGAGTTTGCGTCGGCGTCACCGGGATTTCGCCGTAGCGCTGCTCGTATTGCTGCACGAGTTGCCGAAGCGAAAGCGACAGGCGCTTCATCGTCGGATAGCTGAGGATGACGCGCTCATTGGCCTTGAAGAGCATCTGCTGCTGTCCGCCCGCCGGGTTCGGATTGAGCATGTTGAAGCCGAAGTCGAGGACGACCTCTTCGCCGGTGGTGTAAATGCGGTAGCCGTTGGCGAACGTGGTCTTCATGTCGCGTTCATCGACGACCAGTTGCACATTGGACGCCTGCCCCGCATCAACGCTCGATTGAATTTCCTCTGACAAGTTTTGCTCCTTCTGTCAAAAAGTGGGCGCGTATTGTGGCGAAAAGTGCCGTATTGTCCACACGACGGATATGGTTTTACGGCCGGAAGGCCCGGATCGCTTCGATGACCCGCATTTGTTTGGCTTCGTTCAGCTCGTTGTAGAAAGGCAGCCGCAACAGTCGATCCGAAACGTCCTGGGAAACCGGGCAGTCGCCTTCCTTGCCGCCATATTTTTGCCCCATGACCGACAGATGCAGCGGCAGATAATGGAAAACGCTGAGAATGCTCTTGCTCTTGAGATGGTCGATCAGGGCTGTTCGAGCCTGCAGGTTTGACATCAGCAGGTAATACATGTGATAGGCCTGCTCGCAGTGCTGTGGGATGATCGGTCGCCGCACGCCATGTTCATTTGACCATTCAGTAAGTTCGCGATCGTAGAGCGACCAAATCGCCTGGCGCTTGGCCTGAATCTCTTTCCACCTTTCGAGTTGTCCAAACAGAAATGCCGCCAGCACATCCGACATGATGTAGCTGGAGCCGATATCCACCCACGAATATTTATCCACCTGCCCCCGGAAGAATCGGCTTCGGTTGGTTCCCTTTTCCCGGATGATCTCGGCCCGCTCGACAAACTTCTGGTCATTGATCAGCAGTGCGCCGCCTTCGCCGCAGGTGAAATTCTTGGTTTCGTGGAAACTTTGCGTGGCCATGCATCCGAAAGTGCCCAGGTACTGGCCTTTGTACTTCCCAAAGAGGCCATGGGCATTATCTTCGACGACGGCGACACCAGCGTTCTTAGCGATGGAAAGGATGCTATCCATCTCACAGCCCACCCCGGCATAATGCACCGGCACAATCGCCCGAGTGCGCGGCGTAATCAGCCGCTTTAGCTTCGTTTCATCCAGGTTGAGCGTGTCGGGCCGGATATCAATGAAGACCGGCTTGGCTCCGCGCAGCACGAATGCATTGATCGTCGAGACAAACGTGAAGTCCGGCACGATCACTTCGTCGCCGTCTTTGATATCCAGCAGCAGTGCCGCCATCTCGATCGCGTGCGTGCAACTGGTGGTCAGTAGCGCCCGAGAAACCTTCAATTCATTTTCCAGAAGGTTGTGACATTTTTTGGTAAAGGACTGATCGCCCGCGATCTGGCCAATGTTCATCGCTTCGGAAATGTACTGCTGCTCCTTGCCGACCAGCGATGAGCGGTTAAACGGGATATCGTAAGTCTTTGGGCTGCTCATTTGGCTTGCATCCTATGCGATCATAATGGCGATACAATCTAAGTCAGGCTGACCCGCGTGGGCTGGATTGTGGGGCTGCTCCCAATTGCTGCATCAGCGACATCACGTCGAACTCATTCCATCCATCGACGATCTGCCCGTCGCGCCAGCGGATAATGCTCATGCCGGTCACGTTCACCTGCTTCCCTGTTGGCGTCAGGCCCAAGTCTGCCCCGCGATGCGTGCCGGTAAAATGAAAGCGCAGGGCAGTCTTGTCGCCCTGTGTGATCACATCGTCAATCTCGATACGCAGGTCCGGAAATGCGTTAAGAAACCGTTTCCAGAAACCGCGAAACGCCACTGGGCCAGGGAGTTTCTTCTGGCCATCGGAGAGTCCATGGGCGATGCCATCGGGAGCAAACAGCTCATCGATGGTTGCTTCCCGGCGCTGGTTCCATACCTCTTCAAACCATCTTCGCGAAAGGGCTGCAAGATCGGCCATGGCGCTATCCTCCAAGATTGGCCTTCAAAGATTCGCCTTGACATTATCGCCTGCGCGAAAGACAAACGCACGCACCCATGATCAATTGCGATATCTGCATCTATGGCGGAACCGCGGCCGGCGTGATTGCCGCGGTGGCAGTAGCCAATGCCGGGCGAAGCGTGGCGCTAGTCGAGTCGGGCCGACATTTGGGCGGCATGACCACCGGCGGGCTGGGATTCACCGACATTGGAAACAAGCTTGCCATCGGCGGAATGTCGCGCGAATTCTATCGCCGGATCGGGAAAGTTTATGGCAAAGAAGAATCCTGGACCTTTGAGCCGCACATCGCGGAAAAGGCTCTCAATGACCTGATTGCCGAGGCGAATAGCAAACAAAAGCGCATTGAGGTTCTGCTGAATCATCGCATCGCCGAGGCGGATATTCGCGATCGTCGCATCAGGCGAATCATGCTAGAGAAGGCTCCATCGGACCAGGCCAACGCTCCGGGCCATCCGGATGCGATTGTCGAGCATGTCCCACTGACGGCGGCGATGTACATCGATTGCACTTACGAGGGCGATCTGATGGCCGCCGCGCGAGTGGGCTTCACCATCGGCCGAGAATCTTCAGAGAAATATGGCGAGCCGCTTAACGGCATTCGCGACAAGACACCCAAGCATCAGTTCATGGTGCCGGTCGATCCATGGTTCAAACCCGGCGATGTGAGCAGCGGCCTCATTCCCCTCATCCAAAATGGGGATGGTGGAATCCCGGGAGCCGGCGATCTGCGCGTGCAGTCTTACAACTTCCGGCTCTGTCTGACGCAGAACAGGGAAAACCAGATCCCGATCCTGCCGCCTAAGGGTTATGACGCTGCACGTTTTGAAGTGCTGGGTCGATATCTGGTCGCACTGCACGAGGCAAAGAAGCCAATCAGCCTTGGCATGTTGATGAAGATCGACAAGATGCCGAGCGGCAAAACCGACATCAACAACAATGGCGCTGTATCGACCGATTATATTGGAAACAGCTACGATTATCCCGGCGGTGCAGCCGATGTGCGCAATCGCATCTGGCACGAACACCTCATTTACACGCAAGGACTGCTTCATTTCCTGGCGACCGACAATCGCGTGCCGGCCAATGTGCGAAAGGACATGACAAGCTGGGGTCTGTGCCGGGATGAATTTAAAGACACCGGCGGCTGGCCGCACCAGATCTATGTCCGCGAAGGGCGGCGGATGATTGGCGCGTATGTCGTGACCCAGCACGATTGCGAACACAGGACAACAATCGACGACTCGATCGGCCTGGCCGCGTACAACATGGATTCGCACAACTGCCAGCGCATCGTGCAGAATGGCGTCGTGCGCAATGAAGGCGATGTGCAGGTTGCGCCGGCAGCGCCCTATTCCATCAGCTATCGCGCGCTGACGCCCAAGGCTGAAGAATGTGAAAACCTGCTAGTTCCGGTATGTCTCTCGGCCAGTCACATTGCCTATGGTTCGATCCGAATGGAGCCAGTCTTTATGCTGCTTGGCCAGAGCGCGGCAATCGCAGCCAATCTTGCGATGGAAAAGAAGACGAGCGTGCAGGGCGTGAATATGCCGACGCTTCAATCTCGTCTGCTGGAGGCCGGGCAGATTCTCAAATGGACCCGGCCGGCGAAGAAATGACTTGGTCGGTTGATCGCGCCAAATGATCAGCATTGCTAAATGGGAGAAGAAATGGCCGCCCGCAGCTACACTGCCGTTGGAAGCTTTCGCGAAACGGGGGCTTTTGCGCAATATCTGAAGCAGCTTGGCATCGAAATTCCATTTGACACTGAACTCTCCTCGGGATCGACGTCGCCTTTGGCGCAACCGATTTCGTTGCAAGGCCGGACCATCGGCAATCGCTGGACGATCCATCCGATGGAAGGCTGGGACGCCACGCGCGATGGCCATCCTTCCGACAACACGATCCGCCGATGGAAACACTTTGGCCAGAGTGGCGCGAAGCTCATCTGGGGCGGCGAAGCCTTTGCGGTCCGGCGCGAAGGCCGGGCCAATCCGCATCAACTGTATCTCAACCCAAACAGCAAAGAGGATCTGGCGCTACTGCGCAACACACTAATCGATGCGCATCGCGCGTCCGTTGGTTCAACCGATGATCTTTTGATCGGCCTTCAACTGACGCACTCGGGCCGATATTGCGTGCCCAATGAATGGGGAAAGCGCGAGCCGAAGATCGCGCATCATCACCCGATACTCGATCGGCGGGTGAATCTTGGCCCCGATGATCCGCTGATCAGCGACGATGAACTGCGATCACTGATCGAAGATTTTGTCCGCGCGGCCGTGCTCGCATCCGACATCGGTTTCGATTTCTTGGACATCAAGCATTGCCACGGTTACCTGGGCCATGAGCTGCTGGGAGCCCATACCCGCCCCGGTGAATTTGGCGGCAGCTTTGAAAATCGCACACGATTCCTCCGCGAAATTGTCGCCGGCATCCGCGCGCAGCGCCCGAAACTCATGATCGGCGTGCGACTCTCGGCCTTCGACATGATCCCATTCAAACCCGGCCCAGATTCCGCGCCGGGCAAGCCGGGGCCGGGAGTTCCGGAGCCTTTTGAAAATCTGCTGCCATATCGGTGGGGATTTGGAATCAATTCTCTAAACCCTTTGGAGATTGACCTGACTGAACCGGTTCAGTTTCTCCGCCTGCTGCGCGATCTGGATATTCGCCTGGTGAATCTCTCGGGCGGCAGTCCCTATTACAACCCGCACGTTCAGCGGCCCGCGCTCTATCCGCCTTCGGATGGCTATCAGCCGCCCGAAGATCCGCTGCTGGGCGTCGCGCGACAGATGATGGCGGCGCGCGATCTCAAGCGGCAGTTTCCCGACCTGGTCTGCGTCGGCACCGGCTACACCTATTTGCAGGACTTTCTGCCCAACGTCGCGCAGGCAGCCGTGCGCGAAGGCTGGATCGACAGCGTCGGTCTCGGCCGGATGGTGCTCTCCTATCCGCAGCTTCCGCTGGACGTGCTTCGCGGAAATCCGTTGCAGACCAAGCATGTCTGCCGAACCTTCAGCGACTGCACCACCGGCCCACGCAACGCGCTGCCTTCAGGCTGCTACCCGCTCGATCCGCATTACAAGCAGTCGTCGGAAGCAGCGCAGCTCAAAGCCAAAAAGAAGCCGGAGAAAATCTCATGAACATCGACGCATTCACCAAAGCCTTGAAGCCGCGCCGAAAGATCAGTGGAATCGCGGCGGCGCTGCTGCCTTTTGAGCGAGATGGGCGCATTGCAGTCAGGGCATTTCAAGAGCATCTTCGCCGAACGCATCGGGCGGGATTGCAGAATGCGGTCAACATGGACACCGGCTACGCCAATTACCTTAGCGATGAAGAAAAGCGCGAGGTGCTGCGATGGACGCGCGAGGCGCTCGGCGCCGGCGTGCCGTTTGTCGCGGGGGCATTCGTTGAAGGCCGGCAGGGGGATGTTGTATCTCTTTATCGACGCTACATGGATGAAATCGTCGAGGCGGGCGGCACACCGATCCTTTTTCAGACAAGCCGGCTCCATGGCCTTTCGCCGCAGAAGAAGGTCGAAGCCTATCGCAGCATTTGCGAAGGTTATCCAGCCGTCATTGGCTTTGAGCTGGGAAAGATGTTTGCGCCCAATGGCGAAATCTTCGATGAAGAAACCTTTAAAGGCCTGCTCGATATCCCTGAGCTGGTGGGGGCCAAGCATTCTTCGCTCGATCGGACGGTCGAGTTGAATCGCCTCCAACTTCGCGATCGCCATCGGCCCCATTTCCGCATCTACACTGGAAACGATCTTGGCATCAACATGATCGAGTACAGCTCCGATTATCTGCTGGGCCTTGCGACCTTCGCTCCGGAAAAATTCGCCGAGCGCGACCGACTCTGGGAAGCAGGGGATGCCGGTTATTATGCTCTGTCGGATGCGCTGCAATATTTGGGCAACGTCGCCTTCCGAGCTCCGGTGCCGGCCTACAAACACTCCGCCGCCGTTTTTCTCCATCTGACGGGCAGAATTCCAACCGATCTTCCCCATCCCAAATGCCCGTCTCGCCCGACATGGGAAGCCGAGATCCTTCGCGATTGCGCGGCACGATTAGGATTGGCGAGCGTTTAATTGCGGCAGGCTATTCCATTTTCCGAGGCGCCATACGCTCTTTTCCGGTCCAGCGCAGCGCTTCGCGAAGCGTTTTGGCCATCGCCGCGGCGTCGCCTTCGCCCTGAAAGCGGATCAGCAGAAGATGCGGCTTTTCATATTGCAGCATCGGCGCGAGGGCCGCGATTTTCATCTGCCCGGCTCGCAGGGCGTCGATCACATCGTTCGATTCGTAGTCTGCGACGGTGAATTGCCCGACCAGGCTGATATGGCCGCACGAGCAGCGGTAAAACCAGAAATCGCTCGACAGGCCCGCCTGTGTTGGCACCTCCATCCCCTCGATCGTCACAAACAAATCATCCCGCGGCACGGTCACGTGATAGACATCGCCGATAACTGTTCCCTGCCGGCCAAGTGCCTTGGCGACAGCAGACCAATCTTCAATGGCGGGAGATGTTGCAGGTAGACTCTGCTTCTCAGGCAACGAGACAAGCTTCGCTTGCGAATCGGCGCATCCGGTTGCCGCAAAGGCGATCGCAACGACACACAAAGCCGCAAACAATCGCATAATTGAAAATCCTATTTACTTCCTTCAGGCAGCAGCCGGCCCGTGGCGCGGAGATGACGGAACAGCCGGCGGCGCACGAAAAAGTAAGGCTTGAAGAGAAAGCGGTGCAGCCGAATGATCGGGCTTTTCCGGCGTGAAGCGATAAGCTCTTCATCGTTCAGCTCATCGGGCCGCAGGCGGCGCTTGTGCTTGAGGATGTGATAAAAATCCTCGCGCGCAGCCAATCGCAAAAGCCATCGACCCCAACCCCTTCGACTGACGCACGCCAGATCAAGACTGATCTGGAAGTCGATCAGATGCGGCCGGCCATCCTCGCCGAGCAAAATATTCTGCGGCTTATTCGTATCGACGTAGGCAATGTTTCGTCTGTGAAGCTGCGAAAGAAGCTCCTGGAGCTGCTGGAAAAAGCCGTCCGGCACCGCTCGACCGGCAGACAGCGGCCGCCCCTCGACATATTCATGGACAAAGCCGGTGGTTCCCACCTGTCCCAGCAAACGTGGAACGTTGGGTAGGTCCGCCAGCCGGCGATAAAAATGCATTTCGCGCCGGCAGGCCCATCGTCCCATCCAGTGCAGCGGGATGCCGGCGAACGATACCGTCCGGCTGATTTTCAGCACGACCTTTCGCCCGTCCGCATCGCGGTAGAATCCCGTGGCTGCGACGAAATCATGTTTCACCGATCGCCAGAGGCGATAGCGGATGCCGTCGAGTTCGAAATCATCAGGCAGCCCCGCGCGCCCCAGCGCCCGCATCGAATACATGATGCGGTCGGGCTGCTCCGCCCGGTCAATCGCTCTGGAATCTTCCATCTCCGTCACAACCGCTGATTATAGATCGAATCCGAATCGAACGGGAGAGCGGGCAGGCATTGCAGGAGATCTTCGCAGGAAAAAAAATGCAATTATCGAATCAGCGTTGCGTTCCGGTCGGGGCCGACGCTGACGATCTTGATGGGGACGCCCATGAGCTTTTCCAGCGTCTTGACGTATTGCTGCGCTTCTTTGGGAAGCTCCTCAAAACTTCGGCAGCCGCTGATGTTGCCGTTCCAACCCTGCAGCGTTTCGTAGATGGGCTCGACTTCAGTCAGCACTTCCATGTCGGCACGGAAGTAATCGAGGCGCTGGCCTTGATAGCGATAGCCGGTGCAAACCTGGATGCGATCGAGGCCGGAGAGTACATCGAGCAGCGTCAGGGTGATCATCGTGGTGCCGCACAAATCGGCCGAGTATCGCGCGGCCACCGCATCAAACCAGCCGCAACGGCGGGGGCGGCGCGTGGTGGTGCCATATTCGTTCCCGCGCTCGCGAATGTACTGGCCGATGTTGTTGTTCTGTTCCGTCGGGAACGGTCCGCCACCGACGCGGGTGCTGTAGGCCTTCATGATGCCGACGAAATTCTGCACGGTCTGCGGCGGCGCGCCGGAGCCGGTGTACAGGCCCAGGGCTGAACAACTCGAACTGGTGACGTAGGGGTAGGTGCCGTGATCCACGTCCAGAAGGGCGGCATGCGCGCCTTCAAAGACGATTCGCTTTCCCTGCCGGAAATAATCCAGCACCAGATGGCCGACGTCATCGACAAACGGCGCCATCCGCCGGCCATAGTCGCGATAGGTCTCGAAGATTTCCTTCCAATTGACCGGTGGCGCATCGTACAGGCAGGTCAGTACCTTGTTGCGTTCTGTCACGACATTGGCAATGCGCTGTTGAAGCTTGTCTTCGTGCAGAAGATCAGCCACGCGAATGGCCGTCGATCGCTGCATCTTGTCGGCATAGGTTGGGCCGATGCCGCGGCGTGTCGTTCCAATCCCGCCTCCCTCGGCGCTTTGCTCGCGGGCGGCATCTTCCTGCTTGTGATAAGGCATCACCAGGTGCGCCTTGTAGCTAATGCGCAGATTCTGCGGCGAAATCGCGATGCCCCGACCCACCATCTCATCGATTTCGTGAAACAGCGCTTCGGGATCGATGACCACGCCATTGCCGATGAGATTCATCACACCCGGGCGGAAGACGCCAACCGGCAGCAGGTGGGTTGAGTATTTTTCGTTGCCGATTTTGACCGAATGGCCGGCATTGGCGCCGCCGCAGTAGCGAACGACCACTTCGGCATTTTCCGTAAGGAAATCGACGATTTTGCCTTTACCTTCGTCGCCCCATTGCAGCCCAAAGACGCAGGTATTGCCTTGCAGAAACGGAGTCACGCTTCTCTTCGCCTTTCGAGGTTCGCAGATCGTAATTGGAACAAAACCGGACAGTAAGAACGCCCCGTCAGCGTGTCAAGCAAGCCGTCGAGGCAGCGGGGCAATGAAAAACCGAAAATTTAGCTGTCATACTTCGAAGCAAAATATTGTGATTGCTGTAGTTCCAGCTGTTGCTCAGCCCGCTTGATACCGTTGCAGATGCCCGATTTCGGGGGGTCGAGAAACCTGAGCGCGGCATTGCAGTTGCGGCCTCGGCAATTGGCTTTTTAACAGGAGACTCTCTATGAAACGAGCCATTTGCATAGCAGCCGGATCCGTTCTCGTCGGATCACTCGGCTGGACGGGCATGCGTGCCATGGCGGCAGACGAGCGTCATGAACGTACGGAACAGCGTGAGCAGCGCGAGGCCAACAGACCACTGGCGTTCCCGCAGGGTTTTGAGCAGAAGGACACGAAGGACAACAAGGCGGCAGCGTCGGAAATTGCCACGCTGACTAACGACGCCATCACCCCCAACCACTTCGACAACTTCATCAACAACTTTGTCAATAAAGATCGCTATCGCCTGCGCGATGACAAGAACCGCAACGTGGCCGATCTGAATGGCAAGATCAACGTCATCCGCAAATTCTGGCACGACAAATACGGCCACGATTTCGACATTTCCAAATCTGATCTGGTCTATGGCCCGGTGCAGATGATCCGCGGCGAAGTGCGCGACCCCACTCAGGCAGTCATGAATTGGCCGCTCAATCCGCGGAATGGACAGCCCGAACGGAAATCGGAGCAGGCGATCGCGGCAGCCGAGCATGAAAACGGCAAGCTGCTGGGTGGCCGGGAGAATTTGGATAAGGGTCGGAACGTGGCGATCGTCCGCTTCGAGATGAGCCATGGACTGCCAGCAGTGACAGCTTCAATGGTCCATGAGATGCCGGCCCAGTGGCGCTTCGACATCCCCGGCGAGCGCAATGGTCAGCAAATTTACAACGATCTGCTCAATCAGCTCAATTTCGTCGCGACCCATTCGCACGAATGGCCGAATGACGAGAAAGAGGCTTACCAAATGGTCGCCCATCGCGTCCTGGCTGCTGCCTATGGTGTAGATGCTTCGATGCAGGCACCAGCGGATCGGCACGAATGATCACAGTTGATTTTTGATCGCGGTTAAACGCAGCGTTAAATGGTTAGCCGCGACGCGAAGCGGAGCGCTTTTCCGAGCAATCGAAGAAGCGCTCCGCTGTCGCGTCGCGGCTAACCTTTTTCTTTGATCGACATCGCGTGGTAACGCGATCCGTCCCTTACCAAACCTCTACCCGGTCCTCCGGCGCACGATACATCTTGTCCCCGGGCTTCACATCAAACGCATCATAAAACGCCTGAATATTGGAAAGTGGAACCAGCACGCGGAACTTGGGCGGCGAATGTGGATCGGTGCGAAGCAACAGCCGCTGATCGGCGGGCCGGGTTTCCCCGCGCCAGATCTGGGCGAAGCCGAAGAAGAATCGTTGCGCACCGGTCACGCCATCGATCACCGGCGCGGGCTTTCCTGCCAGCGATCGCTGATACGCAGCATAGGCGATGTTGACTCCACCCAGATCCGCAAGATTTTCACCGAGCGTCAGTCGCCCATTGATGTGCAGATCATCGACCGGCACGCAGGCGTCATACTGCTTGACCAGCTTGTCGGTCAGGGCGGTGAAGTGCTGCCGATCTTCGGTTGTCCACCAGTTTTTCAAATTTCCATGCCCATCCGATCGGCTGCCCTGATCGTCAAAGCCATGCGTGATCTCGTGGCCGATGACGGCTCCGATCGCGCCGTAATTGACTGCATCGTCCGCCGCCGGGTTGAAGAAAGGCGGCTGGAGAATGCCAGCGGGAAAGACGATCTCGTTCATCGTCCCGTTGTAATATGCATTCACCGTCGGCGGCGTCATGTGCCATTCGGTGCGATCGACCGGCTTGCCGAGCTTCGAGAGGTTGTATCGGATGTCGAACGCCTCGGCGCGCATCACATTCTGCACGTAGGAATCGGTTTTGATCTCGAGCCCGGAGTAGTCCCGCCATTTTTCCGGATAACCAATTTTCGTTCCAAACAGTGCGAGCTTCGCCAACGCCTGCTTGCGGGTTTCTTCGCTCATCCAGGTGCGCGTCTGGATGCGATCGTGGTAGACGGCAAGGATATTCTTCACCAGCTCGTCCATCCGCTGCTTCGAGCTGGGCGGGAAATATTTCGCGACGTAGAGCTGCCCAAGCGCCTCGCCCATCAGACCGTCGATTGAGCCAATCGCTCGCTTCCACCGAGGCTGCATCTGTTTAACGCCGCGCATGACCTGGCTGTAGAAGTGAAAATTCTCCTGCTCAAACGAATCGCTGAGGAAAGCGGCGGTGGAATGAATCAGGTGCCAGCGAAGATAAGTCTTCCAATCCGCCAGCGAGACCGACGATAGCATCTCGTTGACCTTCGCGAAGAACTCCGGCTGGCCGACGATCACTTCTGAGACGCCGTTAACGTCGATGGTTTTGAAATAGCGATCCCAGTCGATATTGGGGGCAAGTGACGTCAGCTCCGCTCGGCTCTTCTTGTTGTATTGAGCCTCGCGGTCGCGAAGCTGGACTGGCGTGCGCGATGCCTCGGCAAGCTGCGTTTCAATCTTCAGAACGGTGTCGGCTTCAGTCGCGGCCGAGTCGGGTGAATCGCCCAGCAGCGTAAACATCTTCGCTACATGCTGGCGATATTGGTCGCGAATGCGCTTGGTGTCTTCTGTGGTGCCGACGTAGTAGCCGCGCTCTGGAAGCCCCAGGCCGCCTTGGCGCAAGTGGGCCGCGTATTGATCGCTTTTCTTTTCGTCCTGCGCGATGCCGAAGCTGAACAGCGCGGAAGTTCCGCCCTCCTGCAATTGCGCGACGACAGCAATCAATTCCTCGCGCGAATTGATCGCGGCAATCTTCGCAAGCTCCGGCTCGAGCGGCTTTGCGCCTTCTTCCTGGAGCTTGGCTTCATTCATTGCCGTCGCATAAAGATCGCGGATCTTCCGCTCGTTTTCGTCGAGCGAATTCTTCTGGCTCAAGCCTTCCACGATCTGGTGAAGCGCGTTGAGATTGTCATCGCGCAGCTTCGGAAATGCTCCCCATCGGCTGTATTCCGGCGGGATCGGATTCTGCTTGTTCCAGTTGCCGTTGACGTAGTCGAAGAAGTCGTCGCCGGGCTTGATCGATTTGTCGAAGTTCGCCGGATCGATTCCGCTTTCCCGCGGTTTTTCGACGGCTGACAAATGGGAAACCGCAAAGAACGCGGATGCACCCGCAACGATCATCGCGCAAAGACGCGTGGCATGTCGCATAGATCGACTCCAGGAAAGAGCCAAAGATCAGCGACTTGTACAGGCCGGCGGAAGGCACTTCAATATGGAAATCAGATGGAGGCGGAAGGATTGTCTGCAGGCGGAGCGGAGGGCAGTTCCCCATTCAACTGCATCTCGACAAGCCCCAGCAACTGATCCGGATTCACGGGCTTGATCAGCAGCGGGGGAAGCTCAGGCTGTGGAAGATGATGCATCTTGTGCTGGATCTTATTGAGCGGCATTCCAGAGAGCAGAATCACCGGCAGCGCCCGGCGATGTTGCTGCAAATAGCCGAGCACTTCGAAGCCATCGGTGCCCGGCATGTGCAGATCAAGAAGAACCAAATCCACTGGATGATGTTTGAAGTGAGCGATGGCAGCGTCGCCATCGGGAGCTTCTTCGACCGCAAAGCCGGCATCGCGCAGCAATGAGGACAGTGCATGTCGTTCAGTTGAGGAATCATCGCATACCAGCAATCGTGGCGCGTGATTGGGTGTCGTATCGCTGGTCATATTGGCGCTCCTCTCTACGAAAAGCATTATCCGGTGCCGAAATACAACGTGCAACGTCGAATCTGGAAAGGAGTTGCGATGATCGTGTCGGCGGAGAAAGCAAAAAATTGCTGTATTTCGGAGCAATTCTTCGGGAATGGTTACGCAATTCTTTAAAATAACGTGCTTTAAGTAAGCAGATCCATTGAGGCGTGTCAAAATAGAGAAACGCCATTGACAAGTCCGCGCGCGATGGGAAGCTTTCCGCAAAGATATGAAAAACACTCGGGACAATTAGATCAGAGGTTGACGCTGGTTCTGTGCGGACATCAGCCTGCCCTTGTCAGCAACTGCATTCTGGGTATACTTCGCGATTCTTGTCATTTTGAGAATCACGGAGATGCCGGATGGCAGTGAAGTTACGAATGAAGCGAATGGGTCGGAAGAACGCGGCGTTTTTCCGCATGGCCGCGGTTGATTCGCGCACGCCGCGCGATGGCCGAGTCATTGAGTTGCTCGGATATTACAACCCGCGCGAGAAGGATCAGGCCAAGCAGTTTGTCGCCAAGCTCGATCGCTGCCGCGACTGGCTCGACAAAGGCGCGATCCCTTCCGAGACGGTTTCGACCCTCCTGAAAAAGAGCGGAATTGAACACAAGATGCTTCGGCTTCCAAAGCCGGGCAAGCCCAAGGTCGCGGCCGCTGCGCCTGCGCCGGCCGAGGAAAAGAAGGAATAGGTGCGCCGCCGGTTGACGCGTGGCGGCGCTGCGCCGTCGCTTGTCGCCCGGCCTTGAAGATCCTGGCGTCTCATGTCCCTTCGCATTGACGTCCTGACGCTGTTTCCGGAATTGTTTGGGCCTTTTTTCGCCACGAGCATTCCGAAGCGCGCGGCTCAGAAGGGACTGGTCAGTTATCACCTGACCAACATTCGCGATTTCGCGAATGACAAACACCGGTCCGTGGATGATGCCCCGTTCGGCGGGGGGCCCGGAATGGTCATGATGTGCCCGCCGATGTTCGATGCTGTTGAAGCGGTCGAACGGCAGGATCCGGCAGTCGCCACGCGGATTCTGCTGACGCCTCAGGGCCGGCTCTTCGATCAAGTGACCGCCGAGGCCTTGGCCAAAAAAGATCGGCTGCTGTTGATTGCCGGTCATTATGAAGGCTTCGATGAGCGGATCATTGAAGGCCTTTCGCCGATCGAATTGAGCATCGGCGATTACGTGCTCAGCGGCGGCGAGTTGGCCGCCATGGTGGTGATTGAGGCGGTCGTTCGCTTGATTCCCGGCGCATTGGGCGCCGAAGATGGAGCAGCGAACGAGACGTTTGCCGATGGATTGCTGGAGTATCCGCAGTATACGCGCCCGCGTGATTTTCGCGGGATGAGCGTGCCGGAGATATTGCTCAGCGGCAACCATCAGGCGATTGCGGACTGGAGATTGCAGCAACGGTTGACCCGGACGCAGAATCGGCGCAAGGATTTGTGGCAGGCGTATGAGAATCGCCGATTGAAGTGAAGACAGGATTAGCAAAGAATTTAAAGACAGATAATTTCAAAGTATTTTCAGTCCGGCCCGAGCGGCCGTACGATCGACAGGCCCCGGATCGGAGACCTAGCCATGACTAACCAGATTATCGAAGCCATTGAAAAGCCCCACCTCAAGTCAGACGTCCCGCAGTTTGAAGTCGGCGACACAGTCGACGTTCATACGCGCATCATCGAAGGCGACAAGGAACGCATTCAGGTCTTCTCCGGCACCGTGCTGATGCGAAAAGGGCATGGCATCAACGAGACCTTCACGGTTCGCCGCATCGTCAATAACGAAGGCGTCGAGCGAATCTTCCCGGTCCATTCACCGTTTATCGCGAAGGTTGTCGTTCGTCGCGGTGGCCGTACCCGTCGCGCCAAGCTCTTTTATCTCCGCGATCGCGTCGGCAAGGCCGTTCGTCTTGGCGAAAAGCACAAGGGAAAGCGCGATGAAGCCCAGCCGGCCGCGCAGCGCGTTTCGAACGCGACCGCGCCGGAATTGGTCGCGACGCCCTAATTCCCTCGAGCGATTCGAATCTTACTTATTTCAAGGAGTTTCGATCACAAGCTGATCCAGGCAATCTTTGATTTGGTATCTTGATCTGCGGGCTGTTGGCACGCGGGACGTTCTTCAGGCGTAATCAATTCAGAACGTCCCCTCAAAGGCGCTTTGCGTGTGCCGGATTTGCGGCTCGCGCCCCTCGGGCCAGACGATGGCGACGACATCGAAGCGCGCCGGCGGCTGCGGGATTCCATAGCGCGATAGGTAGAATTTTCCAGCCTTCGTGACTTGGTGCTGTTTGACATCGCCGACCTGATCTTCGGGCGTCGGCTCGTCCGATGCGCGCGTTTTCACTTCGACGAATACCAGGGTCTTCCCGTCGCGGGCGACGATGTCGATTTCGCCAACCGGACAGCGGAAATTACGGGTGATGATCGTATAGCCGAGATTGCGCAAATATCGCGCCGCCAGGTTCTCGCCACGATCTCCCAACGCATCTCGAGGCTGGGGAGGCTTGAAAAACGACTGAAACCACCGTGCCATGGACGCGAAGATATCGCCCCGGCATGAGCCGTTCAATTACACTGGCAGAAAACGACATGAAGTGGATTTTGAGAATCCGCGAATATCGATTGCCGTTCGGCGGTCAAACCTTTTCCGGCTTCGTATTGTTCTGCTGGAACATCACGCCCAGCACGGTGGGAATAAGAATCGCCATCGGCAGCAAAAACGGCCGAAGCATCATCCCCTGGCTGACGCGCGGCTCAAGCTCGTTGTATTTGAAGACCAGCCCGAGCAAACCCACGATCAGCATTGTCGCGCCCTGCAGGCTCATGTAGGTCATGACGCAGCCGCGGAAGACGATGAAGGAGAGCAGCCCAAAAAGCACCATTCCAATTGCAGCGCCAGCCCACATGAAATGCGGATCCTGGCCAAACGTGCGCCACAATCCCGCGCCCAAAGCCGCGCCAAACAACCCGCCCAAGACGGCCACCGCCCATTTCATCAACGGCAGCGTGATGATGACGGCAATAAACGCCACCGACACGATCGTGGGGACGACCATGGCCGTATGCGTACGATCGGCAATCTCCGCGCCAAGCAATCCGCCAATGACGGCTGCGTTAAAAGCCACCAGCAGTTTGAAAATGTTGTAGCCAAACAGAAGGTAAATGAGCCCAAGCAGCACCAGCAGTGCCGCCATCCCCGGCCCAAGCTGCTGACACCAGCTCACCAAGTCTGCCTGCGCCGGCCAGTGGGTGGGAAAGCTCACCGGCCCAACCTGGGGAATGACCGTGGCGGCATGTGCCGCTTGCGTTGCCGCGTCTTGAAGAGGTGCAGTCTCCACGCGCTTCAATTCGACCACGCTGGCGCGAGACTTAACTTTCTGTAGCGATTGCGCGTTGTCTGCGGGCGGCTGTTTCCTGGCGCTTCTGATCGATCGGGAAGCTGCCCGAAGCAAGGCTGGGCGATGGGAAGATCAACGATTCCTCATGATCAGCATTGTTTGCCGCATCTTTCGCGGACGCTCGAGCAGCTCGCTTGTTGCGTGGAAGCAGAAGCCATTGGATGGCCATGGCGAGAAGAACGATTCCCGCAAATAAGGCCAGTTGGATTTTCGGATCGGAAGGAACCCGCGCCAGGAGATCGGGTCGAACCTGTCCAACGGCCAGCGCGCCTGCGACTGTCATGATCGTCATCCCAAATAAGCTGAAAAAGGTCACCTGGCTGAACCGCGGCCAGAAGAATGCCAGAATAATTCCAAGGCCCCAGCCAATTGCGATCGCAACGGGTAATGCCGTATGCAACTGGGCCGGCAGCGAGTCCCGCAGTACCGATAAAATCGCCGGCGCCGACTGATTCAAATCGATTCGCGGAATCTGCCAGGGCGTCGTGCCCGCGCGGGTGATCCAGGTTCCAAATCCCGCGAGCGAACCAAACAGCGTCGCCTGCAAGAGCCCGATGAAGACGCGATGGAGCAGAAATCCGATCACGCCGACCGCGATGGCGGTACAAAAGGCGGCTCCAATGCCATCCATCTTCAATGCAAACCAGCTTGGCGCATGCAGCCCGAGAAACGTCCCGCCTGCAACTGCTGCCAGAGCCACAAGCCTTCGGCTATAGCGCGCTCCCACCAAACCAAGCAGCGCACCCATGCCAGCAACAGCGGCAGGCTGCCACCAGGGCAGCTTCACTACGCCTGGCGGAAGCAGGGACAGCATCTCTTGCAACATAAGAACGCCTTTGAGCCGTTATCGGCTCATCCAAACGGAATTCCTGATCTTTTCGCCGCGCGTTTCAGGGCGGCATAAGGTAGATTGAACCCATGAAAGTCGGGGTGCGGGCCGCAATATTACGCAGAAACTGCCTTACGGGTGCGTTCGCGCTTGTTCTGATCGCGTCATTGGCAGGCTGCCGGCGGTTTGGTCGCGCGGCGGCTCCGTCACCGGCGACAGAGCCTGTCACACAAAGTCCTCAAAAAGCTCCCCTTGCGCCGGCTCCCGCCCCACAACTCGTCGATCAGAATTACGAGAATTCCAAGGCTGGGATCAAACTGCAATATCCGTCCAACTGGAAACCAAGGCCTTCCAACGATGACGTTGTGTTGCTCGTGCCGTCGGCGAGCGATTCGCGCACGATTTCACTCGACGAGCCGTCACTTCCAGCACATCTGCCAGGATTGATCCCCATTGGCCTGGTCCAGAATGGCTACGTCGATGATCTGAAAAAGAAGCATCCCGGTTTGAAGATCGAAGAGCAGACCGAGGATGACCCGCGCGGTAACAAAGGCCGGCTTGTGCATGCTTCATGGGCTGCCGACGGCAAGACCATGGACGAGGTCACGTTGCTGGCCGTTCACGGGGATCATGTCTACCTATTAAGCCTCGATACCGATCGCGGGCAATATCCCGCCGACCGCGCCGTATTCGACAAAATCGCCAAATCACTTCAATGGACCAAGTGAGCGGGCACGCGCAAATCGCATCGCATAGAATCCCCGCGTGATTCGAATTCGCGAGATTCTCGATCCAGATCTAAAGCAGCGGATCATCAATGCGCTCGCCGAGCGGCGCGGCTGCTCGCCTGCAGCCATTCCCGAATGGTTCGAACTCGACGACTTGGACTTCGTCGATCTGCTCAACGATCTGAAGGGGCCGGAGGCGGAGGATCCACATGATCCAAGGGAGTGAGCGGGTGAGGTAAGCCTTTCCAGCGATGCTTGCAGGCCCTGCATTTCATGCGCGGGAGTGATGCCAACACCACTGCCGCACACCAGAGCAGCACGAAGTAAACGATGATTCCGATGTATGCATCGACAAACGGGATCCAGATCAGAAGCAATGCAATTTGAAGCAACTTCCAGCCGATTGGCGCTGTGCCGATCGAAGTCGAACCACACTTGGGACATGTTTCCACCGGCTGCGCGCGAGCCGGCGGAAGATCGGCTTCGGGAATCGTGAGATATTTTCGAGCGGGAGACGAGGCCAGGATATTGATCGCTTCCTGCATGTCCGGCTGAGCAACCTCCAGCAGCCGGCGTCGCGCAGATCGGCTGATCTGCACCCAGCTCAATTTGCAGCGAATGTGCCGCGATTCGAGGAATGCCGCGGCGATCATCCCTTCCACTTCCGCGCTAAATCTCGCGACAACCACCATCGTTCCATCCCCCGTGCCTGCATAGGGCAGCACCGGCGCGGGTTCATTTGAGGCTTCTGCTGTCTCGGGCGGATGTTGAAATGGGTCGTTTGCCAATTCCGCGACCATGATGAACAATTTACGCCCCGATTATCATAGCTGCGTTGACAAGCCGAGTTTAGCCGCGACGCGAAGCGGAGCGCTTTCACCCAGCGATCGGAAAAGCGCCTCCTGAGCGCAGTCGAAGGGTCGCGGCTAACCTTAGCAGGTTGCAGTCCTCGACTACGAGATGAGGAATACGCAAATGCCCGACTATCGCGTGCCCACTTTGAAACCTCACATGAAGCTCAAGAAAAAGCAGGTGCAGATCATCGCCAGCGGCGACCTGCGCCAAAGCGCCAACGAAAAATGCTGGCCCGAGCAGGAGAAGATGGAGAGACTCCTTGGTCAGGCCATCTCCGATCTCGGTTACCAGGTGGTGCGCGCTCATCCCTATAAGGAAGACCAGCGGCACGGCTTCATCAGCTCGCAGAAGGAAGGGCTGGATGTTTTTGCCAACAATGTCGATCCCAACGCGCCGCTGATTGTTGCTGAGAGCGTCTGGCAATATTCGCATCATGTGCTGCCGGGGCTGATGAGCCATCGCGGGCCGATCCTGACGATTGCGAATTGGTCCGGCACTTGGCCGGGCCTCGTGGGCATGCTCAATCTCAATGGCTCGCTGACCAAAGCAGGCGTGAAATACTCGACCATCTGGAGCGAAGATTTTTCCGACAGCTTCTTTCGCGACTTTCTGCGCGATTGGCTCGTGCATGGAAAATCCAAGCACAAAACTTCACACGTCACGCGATGGAAGGATACGAAAATTCCCGCGCGCGAGCGAAAGCTTGGCCACGCCCTGGCCGCCCAGCTTCAGCGCGAAAAGGCGATCATGGGCGTCTTCGACGAGGGATGCATGGGCATGTTCAATGCCATCATTCCCGATCATCTTTTGAATCCCACCGGCGTCTTCAAAGAGCGGCTCAGTCAATCGTCGCTTTACTATGAAACGCTTCAAACGATCCAGGAAGAAGCCGCCGCCGTTCGGCAATGGATGCAAGAGCGCGGCATGAAATTCCATACGGGAACCGACGGCCAATCGGAGCTGACCGATCAGCAGATTCTGACTCAATGTCAGATGTACATCGCCGCGGTGCGCATCGCCGACGACTTTGGCTGCCAGGCCATTGGTATTCAATATCAGCAGGGGCTGAAGGATCTGCTGCCGGCCTCGGACCTGGTGGAAGGGATGCTGAACAATGCAGATCGCCCGCCCGTGAAGTCGCGCGATGGGCAGCGGGTTTTGTATGAAGGGCAGCCAATTCCGCATTTCAATGAGGTGGATGAATGCGCGGGGCTGGATGCGCTGATGACCAATCGCGTGCATCGCGCCATGAATCAGCCCGTTGAAACAACGCTTCATGATTTGCGATGGGGCGACGTGGATCGATCGGGCACGATCAGCGATTACGTCTGGGTCTTTCTCATCTCCGGCTCAGCGCCGCCCGCGCACTTCACCGGCGGCTGGGCCGGCGCCAGCAGCGAGCGCCAGCCGGCGATGTATTTCCGCCTTGGTGGCGGTACGCTCAAAGGAATCAGCCGGCCCGGTGAGATCGTCTGGAGCCGGATCTATATCTCCAACGATCGGCTGCGGATGGACCTTGGCCGGGCGGCGGCAGTCGAGCTGCCAATCGAAGAAACGCAGCGCCGATGGGACGCGACAACGCCCCAATGGCCGATCATGCATGCAGTCACGTATGGCGTCTCCCGCGACCAGATGATGGCACGCCACAAGGCCAACCATATTCAGGTGGCTTACGCGAACAGCGCCGAAGAAGCCGACCGCGCGATGCTCGCCAAGGCAGCGATGGCCGATGCGCTGGGGATGAAAGTTGCCCTGTGTGGCACGCGCCGCGACGGGAGTCCGTGGTCGTGATACTTGTCCTCTATGCCTACCCTCCTTTTCTATGTCAGCGGCCACGGATATGGCCATGCCCGGCGAATGACGCAGGTGATCGGGGAGATTCTTGCTCGCCGACCTGATTTCAAAATCATCGCTCGAACTGCTGCCCCGCCTGCGGTCTTTCAGCCGCTCGCGGCTTCGATGATCGAGCCCAGCGAAATCGATTGCGGCATGGTCGAAGCCGACCCGCTGACGATTGATGCCGAGCGAACGCTCACGAAGTTGCTCGACTTCATGAAGCGGCGCGAAGCCATCGCATCCACCGAGGTTGATTTCGTTCGAACCGCGCGTCCGGAGTTGATCATCTCCGACATTCCATTTCTTGCGGGGGATGTATCCGAGCGAACTGGCGTTCGATGCATTGGCATCAGCAATTTCAGTTGGGATTGGATCTACGATGAACTGTTTGTGGACAATCCTGTTTACCGGCCGATCAGCGCACAGATTCGAGACGCCTATCTGAAGTTTGATCATTTGCTCGAGTTACCTTTTGGCAAAATTGGGCCGAAGTTGCCGATACAGCAGGTTCCGCTGATTGCGCCTCAACGCCGGCGCGAGAAGAACGAAATCCTTTCTCGATTGGGCATTTCGTCTGATGACAATCGTCCGCGCGTGCTATTCGGCACTCGTGGTGGCGTTTCACCACAGGTGCTGCGCGCAGCCTCGGAAGAATTGCCGGACATGTTGCTGATTTTTCCACACGCGCTTCCGGCGGACATGCCCCGAAACACAATTGGCGTCGAGCTTTCTCCTTCACTCGATTTTTCCGATCTGCTGGCGATCAGCGACGTGGTCGTCTCGAAACTGGGATATGGAATCGTTTCCGAATGCGTCGCATCTAAGGTGCGACTGGTCTATCCGCGCCGAACCGGCTTTGCCGAAGATCGCATCACTGAATCGCAAATGCAGGCGTACGTCCCGATCCAGGAAATTCCCCGTGAGAATTATCTTGCGGGCCGATGGGCACACTCGATCCGAGAGGTGCTGGCGAAGCCGATGCCCACTGCAGTCATCGAGGCGAATGGCGCGCAGGTCTGCGCAGAACACATCATCCGATTTTCTCAATAAGGCTTCGGAAATCCCCACTCCGCCGCAAGCGCATCGGCAGCAAATTCAGGGTCTTCACCCTTCCATCGGCCGCCATGGCGGAGATGGGCGTGGGCCAGCTCGTGGGCGATGAGCCAGCGGACGAAGCTGGTGGGGCGGTGCCGAAGCGTGCGCTTGAGCACCACGGATCGACTGGCGACACCTGGAGTTGGAAGGCTTACCGGAACGTGCATCACGATTCCCGGACCCGGCTCGTAATCGCACATGCGAAAAGCCGGATCGTTCATCAGGTCATCGCGAACCTGACCCGGAAGACGCTCGACGACCGCCGCGACGTGAGAAGACAGTCCCGTCTCCAGGTCGAACGCGGATAACCAGTTTTCAATTTGCTCGGTCATGATGAACGCTTTGCGTTTAGCGGGCTCGCTTGCGAGCCGTTGTGCGCGGATTTTGTCGCGAAATGCGCTGTTAACCCAAATCCGCTTACTTCGTGCGCGGCTCTTTCAGATTCAAATCCAATAATATTTGCATGATTTCCGCGTGAACCTCTTCCGGACTTCGATCCGCGGAAATCAGCCGATAGCGCTCCGGGTCGTTTTGAACCTGCGCCAGATAATTCCTTCGCACCTGCTCATGATAGGCCAGCGGGCGCTGCTCGATGCGATCTTTTTCTCGCCGAACGCGCGCCAGGCTACGATCCGGCGGCATGTCCAGCAGGATCGTCAGGTCGGGCCAGCGCCCTGTGATCGCCACATCGGCGATATCGCGAATCTGCTTGGCGGTGAGTCCATCGCCCCCCAGTTGATAGGCCAGTGTGCTGGAAACAAACCGGTCGCAAATCACCAGCTTCCCCGATTCGATCGCCGGCAGAATCAGCTCCGCCATCATCTGCGCCCGAGCCGCCATGTAGAGCAGCATTTCGCATCGCATGCTCATTTCGGTGTGTTGCGGGTTCAGAAGCACCGCGCGAATCTGCTCGCCGACGCGCGTTGAGCCGGGGTCGCGCACGCTCAGCACATCGACGCCCGCCTTGGTGACGGCTTCTGCCAGCATCCGCGCCTGCGTGCTTTTGCCGCAGCCTTCGGTGCCATCGAGCACGATGAACTTGCCGCGCAGGGCGGCCATCGATTGAGTCATTGGTTCGGAGTATATCGCAGGCTCCGATCGACTTCCCGCCTTGACCATGCGGCGCGCCAACTCTTACAGTCGGGGAATGGACAGCGCCTACGCCGAGCTTCGCAGCCACTTTGAATCGATCTTCGGGAAGACCAATGACCACGTGCGCATCATCCGCGCGCCTGGCCGTGTGAACCTGATCGGCGAGCATACCGATTACAACGACGGCCTCGTGATGCCCATGGCGATCGAGCCGGAAGTGCGCATTGCGTGCCGGGCGCGCAGCGATGGAAAGATTTCGATTGCCTCGACCGCATTCCCCGGAGAACGCGCCAACTTCTCCATCTCGCAAAAAATCGAGCGCCAGGAAAAATCCTGGAGCAATTACATGCGCGGCCCAGCCGCCGAGCTGATCGAGGCCGGCATTCCGCTGGTCGGCATGGATGCGCTTTATGCAAACACGCTCCCCGTCGGGAGCGGTCTATCCAGCAGTGCCGCGATCGAAGTCGGCACCGCGCAGGCGCTTCTAACGCTTTCCGGAAACTCAGTGGATGCTTCGCGGGTCGCGCTTCTATGTCAAAAGGCCGAGCACGAATATGCCCTCGTTCCCTGCGGCATCATGGATCAGATGATCGTGGCGGGGGGCCAGGCCGGCCGGGCGATGCTGCTGGATTGCCGGGATCTTTCGCGCCAGTTTGTGCCGATCGAATCGCGCGACCTGCGCGTCGTCATAGTCAACAGCATGGTGCATCACGAACTGACCGGCGGCGAATACGCCAAGCGCCGCCAGCAATGCGAAGCCGGCGTCGCGCATTTCAAAAAGTCCAATTCATCCGTCCGCGCGCTGCGGGATGTAACGATCGAACAATTGAACGGTGCAAAGGAGCAGTTGCCCGAGATCGTCTTCCGCCGATGCCGGCACGTCATCACCGAAATCACCCGCACCGCCAAGGCGGCTGAGCATCTTCAATCGCACTATTACCATGAGGTGGGGGACCTGATGGCGCAGAGCCATCAATCGCTGCGGGATGATTATGAAGTGAGCGTGCCGGAGCTGGACTATCTGGTCGAGCAGGCAATGACGGTCCGGGGCGTCTACGGCGCCCGCATGACCGGCGGAGGATTCGGCGGATGCATCGTCACGCTCGTGCAGCCGACCGCGGTCGAAAGCCTTGCCGGTCACCTTTCATCCACGTATCAAAAGAAATTCGGGAAAAATCCCGCGGTTTATGTCACCACTGCGACTGCCGGGGCGGGTGTGGTGGAATAAGTTCCGTTCGCCATAGCGGTTTCAGGACAAAATAATAGACTTGTCTGATTTGCTAGGCCCCGAAAAGGGGAACGAAAAGAGGGGTTTAACCCGTCATGGCTCGGTTGAGCGGAAGGAGCAGAGCGATGGCCGCCACTTGGACCCATCAAGACCTTGGCGAGTTTGAATATGAAATCGAGTGGACAAAGCCCGTTTCGATGCCGGCCTTTGCGGCATTCACCTACGACCGATTTGAGAGGCACGATCCGTCTGACAACACGGTGCCGTTGACTTTTGATGCGGATGATGAGGACGACACGCCTACCGACGCCGCGGCGCAGCTGGCCAGCCGAGTGATCGCAAATCAGAATGAACTGGCGAAGAAGGTCCTCGATGCGCTCTGGGAAGATTTCAACGGCCGCGGTGCGCGCTCGGGCATGTGGTGGCACAAGCACCTGGATGAAGTTGTCGGCGTCGTTGAGGATGTCGGCCTTCCCGCTCCAACCAAGGCCGACGATCTGGCCGCATTGCTATTGCTGCAGGAGGTTCGCATCCGGCGCGATGTGCTTGACAACGGGCAACCGATCGCTGAATTAAGCTTCGCGGCCGCGTTTGAAGAGGAGCACGGCGTCGGCATTCTCACCGACGGGCAAAGCATTCTGGGTGCAGGATATTCTGCCGACGTCACGCCTTTCTAATACCACGGCCCACCCAATGATGGCCTCTGTGATCCCATCCTATTCTCTGTCATCGGTGCCAATCGGTGCCCCATCCGTGGCCAATCCTCTTTGATTGGGTTCTCTCCATTCGCTCATCACGCGGCATTGGCCGCTATCAGATGCTTTTTGCCACCGATCGGGCACCGATGAGCACCGATTAATTCGTCTCTTGGGGGGGCATCCCGCCAGTTGATCTACCTCAGTCATGACCTACTCGCTTGAGATATCGGGCGGCGCGACGGACGTTTCCTCCAGCACGGAGCACGAGATTCCGTATCTTTGACACAACAGTGGGCACTGCTTCATTGTACCTTGGCCGAGCGTGCCGCTTTCCATTTGCGATAGGCGTCCGACTTCACAAACTCCGCGTAAGTAGGCAACTTTTCCAGATCTGCAATTCGCACATGCAACTCGCGCTGGATGCGGTTGAGCAGCTCGACGGTGCGGTCGAAGTCTTTGGTCTGGAGGGAGAGATACACCAGCTCCCAATACGGCTCATGCAGGGTGGGTTCGAGGGCGATGGCCTTGTCGTACTCCTTCTGGGCCGCGGACAAATTCGCGCTGCCGCCTTGCAACCGGTACATTTTGCCGCGAATTGTATCCAGATGTGCATCCGGTCCCGTGAAAGCTTCGATCCGATCAATGGACCGTCGCGCATCGGCATACTCGCCGGCTTCGAACAGTTGATCGAGGCAAACCAGATCGAGGCAGGCATCGTGCGGAAACAGCCGGCGAAAGTCGGACATGGCGGCTCTGTAATCTTGCGGCCGCTGGCCTCTTAGCTTTGATGCGGCCACGAGCCGCAACACCATCAGCGCCTTGTTCTCGCGAAGATCTTGCGGGAGAGATTGGTAGGAGGTCAGAGCGGCGGAGTAGTTGCCTCCCTGCACGTCGCGGCCAATCTGGGACACGGCGGAGAGATTGGCTGCGTATTGCTTGTCGGCACCGGTGAGCCTGTCGAGCAGCGTGGGATGCGCGTGCACAGCACCCATGATATAGACGCGGCGGATTGACTGGCTCATGTCTTCGCCGGTCATGGCGACGTAAGCGTCCTGGAATCGCACGCGCCCGCCTGCGTCGGTGCCGACGATCCAGTCATGGTAATTCACGCCACCCCTTGCGGTGAGGAGTCGGAACAAGACCCGGGTCTGACCGTTGATCTGCCGGATGCGCAGAAATCGGTACGTTCCGCCTTTGGCCGCCTTGATAATGGTGGTCATCAACGACACGTCTCGATGGGCCCCGCGGCGGAACCCGTCGGCATAGTCGGCCGGAGCGCTGACACCAGCCATCACCCGATCCAGCAGCCCGTCAACATCCAGCGTGTCTTGCGCCGATGCTGTGTCCCCCTTTTTGACCGCCACCTCAAGCTGCTTGGCCAGTGCCACGACTTGCGCTTGGTTCGGTAACGTCTGGCTCGGCACCGCCTGTTGGGCGAATACGATCTGCGAAAAAAGCAGCACGATCAGTGCAATCACGCAACCCGCCGCGCCCTTCCTGGTTCCAATCATTTTCATTCTCCGCTCCTGCCAGCGATTGTTCCTGCGGCCGCCCGGTCCGGCCAGGCCGTCGAATTGGAGCCCAAGTTATAGTCTTGTGCCCTCCTGGGCAATAATGGGAGATCGGCAACACTTACGCTGTCAGCACGATGCCGGGGAGCGCCGTCATATCTAATAGCACTGCTTCTAATGCGAGGGTTCGCGCATGAGCGCTGTGATGGAGGCCTGTTATGGCCATTGCCAATTCTTGCTGGAACCTTACGCCCGCGATATAGACAAAGCATGGGCGAGTTCACTAATTCGTCAGAAAAATCGGGGTTTCATCTCAAACTCTGGCGGGGCGAGCGCACCACTTTGATCGGCATGGATGTCGATCAGCCGGAAGATGACTTCGTCGGTTTTGCGATTGAAGCCAAATGTCCTGGCGACAAAAGCTTCAACCCACTGCTTAACCGTTTGGCTTTTTCCTACCCGCAGGAAGTCAGCAAGGCGGTTACCGGGTTCAAGAACTACTCTTCCCTCGAGGCGCCTTTCCAGAAGTTCCGGTGGCTCCATTTCCCTTCCGATGGGAAGCCGGGGACATACTCCTATCGCGTCACCAGAATGCACATGCCGCGGGATAACCAATTGACCCAGGGCGATGCGCTGACCCTCGACATCGACTTAATTCCGATTATCTACCAGGGCTTCCTCGACGTCGGCTTTACCAAAAACTTCGCTTCCTCCCAGGCCTATCAGCAGCGATACAGCGGCAACCCCAACATCATCCCCGGCGATGGCGAGGATCCTCTTACGTTCAAGAAGGTGCCGGGCGATGTGTACGAATGGCTGGGTTATGAAGCTTACGAGTTGATCTTCAACTTCCTTAACGAGATCAAAAACGACAAATCACTTTCTCTTGATATTCTCGCTTACGACCTGAATGAGCCGGATATTGTTGCGGTTCTCAAGGCGCTTGGCCCGCGCGTCAGGGCTGTCATCGACAACTCCGGCTCCCACGCGCCGGCGTCCAGTCCCGAATCGCGCGTAGCCGCCGAACTGCAAACAACCGCCGGCAAGGGCAACGTGGTGCGCATGAAGTTCAGCGGGCTGCAACACCACAAAGTCCTGATCGCAAAAAAGGGGAATGTCGCCCAGAAGGTGCTGTTCGGCTCGACCAATTTCAGTTTTCGCGGACTCTATATCCAGGCCAACAACGCGGTCGTTCTCTACGCGCCGGAGGCGGCTGACCACTTCAGCAAAGTCTTTGAAGCGGCATTTGCCGGCGGGAAGAATTTCAACGCCAACCCATTGGCCTTGCAGTGGCACCTTGTGAACGTTGCGAGCAAACCGCCGGTGCACCTGTGCTTCTCGCCGCATCAGGATGCGGGCTTGTCTCTCAATCCGATTGCTGCCGCCATCGATCAGGCGACGTCGTCAGTATTCTTCGATATCGCATTCCTCAACCAGATGACATCCGGCCCGACGCACGACTCCATTAACCGCCTGGAAGGCAAAAACGTCTTCAGCTATGGAATCTGCAATACGGCAACGGGTCTGCAAGTTCACAAGCCTGACGGCTCGGTGGGAATTGTCAGCTTCTCGTACCTTGCGAAGAAAGCCCCTTACCCGTTCGCCGCTGAATGGTCCGGAATGGCTGCCGCTTCCAAGACCCAAAAGGGCAGCAAACCGGCGCCGGGAATCAATCAGCACAACAAATTTGTCGTCACCGATTTCAACCTGCCCACTGCCAAGGTCTTTACCGGCTCCTGCAACATGTCGGTGAGCGGGGAGGAAAAAAATGGCGACAACCTTGTGATGATCGAAGACTGCGAAGTTGCCACGTCCTACGCGATTGAAGCCGTGCGCATTTTCGACCATCTCGAATTTCGCGCCCGCATGAAGTCACAAATCGAAGGAAAAACCAACTCGCAGGCCCTCAAAGCGATCACTTTGCAAAAGCCACAGGCCATCTCGGGCAAGGCACCGTGGTTTCAGCGCTTCTACAACAACGACAGTCAACTGCAAAAAGACCGTTTGCTGTTCGGCCATTGATTCGCCGACAGCATGAGCACTGACAATCCGCTGAGCGTACATATCGAATTATGTCCATATTACAGATGTTACACCTTGTATCACCGAGCTCAGCCATAATATGAAAACTATAAGTAATGAATCTGAAATAGGTTGCAAGCGAAAATGGATACGGATGTTACATTTGTTGCGCGCGAAAAAGTGTAAAGTTGTAACATTTTGTAACGCGCCTCCGACGCCTTGGCGCTGCACGATCGCGTCGCGCGCCGCTTACTGACGGACGCGCTTATCGCGTGATCCAGCCGCGGTTGACCGCGATGGGGGAGATAACTAAGCTTCGGCTTTGACGCGGCTCGCGTGGCCGCGGCATTCCTGCGAGCGCTTCGTCGATCCGACAATGTGGCCTGAATATTGGTAAGGGAAGACAGCAAGGGAGAATCACTTGGCCGTCCGGCTTCCGGTATTGCGTTTGGACCCCGATCCCCAAGTCGCTTCCCGCGCTGAACTTGAGGCGCAGGATACGATGCTCGAGGAATATGAGAAAAAGGAAAAGTGCGGCCTGTTTGGGATCTGGGGCACGCGCGAAGCTTCGCAGATCTGCTACCAGGGACTCTTCGCCCAGCAGCATCGCGGCCAGGAGTCGGCGGGCATCGTGGTTTCCGATGGCATGACCCTCAATGGCCATGCCGGCATGGGGCTGGTGAGTCAGGTGTTCAACCCGCGCATGCTGCGCGAAGACCTGGCCGGCAACGCATCGATCGGCCACGTCCGATATTCAACCACCGGCTCCAGCAAGCTTTGCAATGCCCAGCCACTCCTTCGGCAATATGTCATGGGGCCGGTGGCGGTGGCGCACAATGGCAACCTGATCAATGCGCAGCTGCTGCGCCGCCAATACGAAGAGCACGGCCACATCTTCCAGAGCACGACCGACACCGAAATCATCGTGCATCTGCTGGCCAAGCCGACGCACGTCGATAAGCAGGATCCGCTGCCGCACGTGCTTCGGCATTTACAAGGCGCTTACAGTCTGCTGTTTTTATTTCCGGATCGAATGGAAGCATGCCGCGATCCGTGGGGCATTCGCCCGCTAGTACTTGGGCAGACCGAAGCGGGGCAATGGTGTGTGGCCAGCGAAACCTGCGCGTTCGACGCGATTGGCGCGAGATTGGTTCGCGAGATCGAGCCGGGCGAGATCGTGCGGATAGACGAACATGGCATCAGCAGCCGGACGTTCGATGTGCCGGCCGAGACGCGGGCGCATTGCGTCTTCGAGCACGTTTACTTTGCGAACCCCGCGAGTCGTGTGTTTGGCCAGAATGTGCATATGGTGCGCGAAGCGATGGGGCGGGAACTGGCGCGACAGGCGCCGGTCGAAGCCGATTTCGTGATGCCCATGCCCGACTCCGGCCGCAGCGCGGCACTCGGATTTGCCAAGGAATCGGCCATTCCTTTTGAAGAAGGCATCGTTCCCAATCGATTTGTGGGCCGGACTTTTATTCTGCCGGGCCAGGCGCAGCGCGATCGCGCGGTAGCCTTGAAATTGAACATCATACCGGACGTGGTCAAGGGCAAGCGCATTGTGATCGTCGAAGATTCAGTCGTTCGCGGAACGACCACGCGCTCGAAGATGCGCGCCCTCCGCAGTGCGGGCGCCAAGGAGATTCACCTTCGCGTTTCCTGCCCGCCGATCCGGCATCCCTGCTTTTATGGGATCGACTTTCCCACCAGCCAGGAGCTGATCGCCCATAATCGCACGGTCGATGAGATCCGGGATTTTCTGGAAGTGGATACGCTGACCTATCTCTCGCTGGATCGCATGCTTTCATGCCTGAATCAGGCCAAGAGCGAGTATTGCACCGCCTGCTGGAGCGGGGAATACAAGATCCCAATCGATCAGCCACAGAGCAAATTCAGCTTTGAGCGCGATCAGCTTCGGATGTTTTGACTTGTCCATTCCTTGCTAAAACGTGGAGTCCCATAAGGACTTCATCCGCACACAACACGCGGCCAATCAAGTTCCCGTATCACCTGCCCGATTCTTACCAAGCGTATATCCGCCACAAGCGGAAAAGCTTTCCTGCTGCTGTGACGGCGAAAAGCTGTGCTCGGGGTGTTCGAAATCGTGGGCAAGGCCGCATGAAAAGGCTGCGTTGGAGGTTGATTCTGCTGATGGTCCTGGCAGCGATGCTATGCCAGGATCGACCCACCGCGCACGCCGCCGACGAATATCCGGTCAAAGCGGCGTTCATTTCTCACTTTGCCGAGTTCGTGGAATGGCCTGCTGACGCGTTTTCGAATCCGAAGGCTCCGTTGGAGATTGGAGTCCTTGGCGCCGATCCATTTCACGGAGCGCTCGAACGCGCGATCGCGGGCAAAACGGTCGGCGGGCATCCGCTGGTCGTGCGTCATTTCTCGTCGATCGACGATCTGGAGCCGTGCCATATTCTATTCATCGCAGCCGAGCGGCAGGATGATTTTGCCTCCGCGCAGCAGCGAATGGGAAACCATGCTGTTTTGACAGTCGGTGAGTGGGAATCTTTTCCGAGCATGGGCGGCGTGATCCGGCTCTTTACCGAGAACAACCATATTCGTTTTGACATCAATCGTGCGGCAGCCGAGCGGGCAAGGCTGCGCATCAGTGCCAAGCTGCTGAAGCTGGCCAGGGCGATCTTGAACTAGGGCTTGCATGACAGCGGCCGCTCAATCAGCCGCGAGGGATAGCGCGTGATGGGTACCTTCTTTGGAAAACTTTCGATTCGCGTCAAGCTGACGCTCATCACGATGACCGCGTGCGGCGGCGCCATCCTCGTGGCCTGCGCGGGCTTTGGCGCCTACGACCTGCTGGCGGTGCGCCATGCGATGGAAGAGTCGATGGACACGCATGCCGCGATCATCGCCGACAACAGCACCGCCGCCGTCAGCTTCGGCAATGCCAGCGATGCGCAGAGCATTCTGCAATCGCTTCATGCCGAGCGCCAGATCGAGGCGGCAGCCGTCTACGGTGCCGACGATCATCTGCTGGCCAATTACATGCGTTCGAAGGATGTGTCCGAGCCGCCGAACATCGCGCGGCCGCAGGGCATCGCGTTCGAAAACAATTACCTGGTCGTCTCGCGTCCGATATCGCTTGATGGCCGGCGGATTGGATCGGTCTACATCCGGGCCGATCTCAGCGCGCTTCGGGCGCGCGTGCGACATTACACGCTGATTCTGCTTGCAGTCATGGCTGCCGCCACCGCAACGGCGTTGTTGCTGGTGTTCCGAACTCAGAAACTGATCACCGATCCGATTCTCGCTCTTGCCCAGACCGCGCGCGATTTCGCGAGCACGCGCAATTATTCGCTTCGCGCCAAAAATGTCAGCGAAGACGAAGTCGGCACACTCACCAACACTTTCAACGAGATGCTCGATCAGATGCAGGCGCGCGACGCGGAGCTCGCGGCTCATCGCGATCATCTTGAACAGGAAGTCGAACGCCGTACGCTGCAACTAACGCAGCTCAATCGGCAGCTCAGTCTTGAGAAGGATCGCGTTGAAGCGGCCAGCGTGGCCAAGAGCAGCTTCCTGGCCAACATGAGCCATGAGATTCGCACGCCGATGACAGCGATCGTCGGCTATGCCGATCTGATGCTCGAGCCGGATCAGACGCTGTCCGATCGGCAGGATTGCCTGCAGGTCATCCGGCGCAACGGCCGCCACCTGCTGGACCTGATCAATGACATTCTCGACATCTCGAAAATTGAAGCCGGCAAGATGACGGTCGAGCCGGTAATGACCAATATCCCCGAGCTTCTGGCCGATCTGATTTCGCTTCTTCGGCCGCGCGCGACTTCCAAAGGCCTGGCCTTCAATCTTCAGGCCAGTGGCGCAATCCCAGTGCGCGTGCAAACCGATGCGCTTCGCCTCCGGCAGGTGCTCATGAATCTGCTGGGCAACGCCATTAAGTTCACGCAGCAGGGCGAAATCTCACTCACCGTCAGCTTCGAAACCGACGGCCCCAAGCCGATGATGCGATTCGACATTCGCGACAGCGGCATCGGCATCACCGACGAGCAGATGTCGCGACTCTTCCAGGCCTTCACCCAGGCCGACGAGTCGATGACCCGCCGGTTTGGCGGCACCGGACTCGGTCTGGTGATCAGCCAGCGCCTGGCCCAGTTGCTGGGCGGCAGTATCACCGCAGTTTCGAAGCCGGGCATGGGCAGCACGTTTACGGTTCGCATCGATCCGGGATCGATCCAGGGATCGGAGATGGTCACCGGGCTGACCGAATCGATCCTTCCCAAGCCGCAGGTGCAGCAAATTGCGACGTCGATTGCCCTGCGCGGCCGATTGCTGCTGGTGGAAGATGGTCCCGACAATCAGCGGCTGATTTCGCTGCACCTCCGCAAGGCTGGTGCGACGGTGGATATCGCCGACAACGGGCGCATCGGCGTGGACAAGATTCACGAAGCGATCCGCGTCGGAAAACCGTACGACCTGGTGCTGATGGACATGCAGATGCCGGAGCTCGATGGCTATGGAGCAACCAGCAAGCTGCGCGGCGAAGGTTTCACGACACCGATCATTGCTCTCACGGCCCATGCGATGGCCGACGATCGGGAAAAGTGCCTTGCTGCCGGCTGCACCGACTATCTGACCAAGCCGATCGAAAAGAGCCTGCTGCTGGAGCGTGTGGCGAGCTATCTCGCGCAGGTTTACAGGACGCAATCGCAGCAACAGGCAGCAACAGCGGCAGCCGCCGCAGTGGCGTCTGTCGCTCAATCCACCGGCCCTCTTAAGAGCACTTTTGCAGATGATCCGGATATGAAGGAAGTGCTCGGGGAGTTTGTCTCGCAGCTTCCGGCTCAGGTGGCGCGCATCGAATCACAACTGGCCGAGAAGAGCCTCGAAGATTTACGCCGCTCCGTTCATCAGATTAAAGGGGCAGGCGGCGGGTATGGATTTGCCGTCATCACGCAGCAGGCGGCCGCTGCCGAGCAGCGCATCAAAGCCCAGGAATCGCTCGATCAGATTTCACACGGTATTAATGAGCTTCTAGCACTGATCCGACGGGTCGAAGGTTACGATCCGGCCCGCGAGCGTCCGGTAAATCCGGCGGCTTAAGCGTCTGTTTCGGCACCGTTTTTTCGTTAATTCCTGCCTAAACGTTGGAACTGAATTACTGCTGTCGTTCCGACGATACTGTTGGGGAGACTTGTTGTGGCACAAAAAGTCCTGCTCATCGACGATTGTCCTTCGATCCACGGCCTCGTTCGCGCTCGCCTGCGGGAGGAGGCGGTCGAGCTGCACTCGGCCTTTGACGGTGAGTCAGGGATCGCGCAAGCCGCGACGCTTTCGCCCGATCTGGTGCTGCTCGACGTCGAGATGCCTTCGACCAACGGCTTTGAAGTCTGCCGGCGTCTGAAGGACGATCCGCGCACGATGCACGTTCCGGTCATCTTTTTGACCGGCGCTGCCTCGACCGAAGAAAAGATTCGCGGCCTTGAGCTGGGCGCCACCGACTATGTCACAAAGCCTTTCGATCCAGCCGAATTGCGGGCGCGAGTTCGCGCTTCGCTTCGCACCAAATATCTGATGGATCTGCTGTCGCGCAAGGCGATGATTGACGGCCTCACGGGGCTCTTCAATCGCGCCTACTTCGACGCCCGGCTCATTGCCGAGATGTCGCTGGCTCGCCGCACCCAAGCGCCGCTGGCCTGCATCATGGTGGACGTCGATCGCTTCAAGCAGATCAACGACCTGCATGGCCATCCCTTCGGCGACGAAGTGTTGCGCGGTATCGGCCAAGTGCTCGGCGAGCATTGCCGAAACGAAGACACCGTCTGCCGATACGGCGGCGAAGAGTTCGTCGTCCTTTGCCCCAATACCGCTTCAGCCGCCGCGGCCAACTTGGCCGAGCGCCTTCGCGAAGCGATTGAGCAGAACACCTGGACGCGCAATGGACTCAACGTGCAGGTGACCTGCAGCTTCGGCGTCTCCGATCTGCACGGCGCTCCGCCGCCTTGCGTGGTGGAAATGGCCGACCAGGCTCTCTATCGCGCCAAGCAGGGCGGCCGCAATCGCGTGGTGACCGCCACCGATCCGGTGCTGTGCCAGGTCGCATAAGCGCCTGTATTTCTCCCAATTTTCGCGTACCTTGTTTCCCGGGGCTCGCTGCGCGGTTGCCTCAATCGCTGCTGCCACGGAGCAATGGGACGCATGCCAACGCAAAACCCCACCTCGCGCCGCGTTGATTGGTTTGCGCTGACCCTGACGGCATTCTTTGCCGCGTGGGTTTTGTTCGTCTGCTTCCACCACGAAGTCTGGCGGGATGAAGCCGATGTTTGGCTCGCAGTGCGCGACATGGGGCCGCTGCAGCTTTTCCATTGGCTCGGTGGGGCGGGAACTCCGGGGCTCTGGTACTTCATGCTGATGCCGCTGGCCAAGCTCGGCCTGCCGGTGATGTCGATGATTCTGCTTCATGCTGCGATTGCCATCGCCGTCGCGGGAATCATCGCCTTCCGCGCTCCGTTTCCACCGATCATTCGGGCGCTGCTGGTCTTTTCCTATTACTTTTCCTGCGAATACGCGGTCATCGCGCGAAGCTACGCCCTTACCGGATTGCTGCTGTTTCTGGTGGCAGTCGTCTGGACATCAAAGGTGAAGCGTTGGCGGCTGCTGGGCGCATTGCTATTTTTGCTATGCAACACCAACGTTCATGGCTTCATGATCGCAGGCGCAATCGGCGTGGCGGTGGTGATCGAGTTGGTCCACCGGCGCGAATTCACTCGCAGCGCGATGATTGGAGCCGGCATCGCGTTAGTCGGCGCGGCGATAGCGATCGTGCAGCTTCTCCCACCACCGCATGCGATAGCGCCGCAGCCCGAACATCGCTGGCCGGTGATTCGATACAGTGCTTCCGAATCGCTGCTCCCGCATGTGCCGCATTATCCGCGCGATCCACGACTGCATCGCCTTGGCCGGCTCGCGCCGATCTGGTCCACCGCGCTGGCCTGGGCGGCGATGCTCGTGTTGGCCGGTGTTTGCTGGTCGGTTTCGCGCAACAGGTCGGCGCTGATCATTCTGGGTCTGGCGTGGCTGGCGCTGATTTATGTTTTTGTTTTCAAATGGTACGCAGGTGAGCGACACGCGGGGCTGCTGTTCCTGTTGATCATCTTCGTTTTGTGGATATCGAAGTTCGACTGGAGTCTGTCTGGATCAGCCAGCGATCCGCTGCCCGCTCGAATCATTCATGGATTTACTGTTGTCGCACTCGTTATATCTCTCTGCATTTCCTGCCTCATCGCGGTTGCCTGGTCCTGGCGGGAAGTGAACTGGGATTTCTCCGGCTCCAAGGAAGCGGCGGCTTTCATCCGCAACCAGCCGGAATTGAAGGGAATGCCCATCGCAACCGGCGCGGGACTCACATATGAGTCCCTGCTTCCGTATCTGCCCGGTCGCTCTCTCTGGTATTCCGGCCGCCGGACCTTCGGCACCTACACCGACTGGAACCGAGATTGGAAATCCGACAACCTGCTTTCGCAGCGCGAAGTCCTCGATCGCGTCCAAAACCAGTTTCCAAGCGGCGGCAATCTGCTGCTGGTGGCCGAAAAACCCTTGAGCCATCCCGAATCAGCCGGTTATCGGCTTCTCTTTCACAATTCGCATCGCATCTTCGAGCATGACGAGGAGAACTTTTACCTGTATCTCCGACCGCCGTTTAAGGATGCCCGGTGATTTTTTAAATCGCGCCCAATGAACTTTTGAGGCTTCCGCGCCACTCAAGCCTACATGTAGCATCGGCCGTGAAGGCCGATCCGCGAACCGTCGGTGTCCAAATACTTCGAGGGACCCATGTGGCGAACTTCATTTTTGGTTTGTGCAGCGGTTTGCATTTTTGGTTTCAGCCCGGCGTCAGCCCAAGCGCCTCAGGGCAGCGCACCTTCACCGAAAGCTTCACCCAGGACACGTCCGGCGAAGAGCGCGCCAGCAACTCAAGCTGCCTTATGGGATGTCGCGCTGACACCGAAGATGGCCATGAAATACGGACACCTGGCGTTGTTTGGGATCCAATGTGTTCCGCTTGATCGGTACTTCTATGCGGATGATCCCGCGGGCCGCGCCTTCATTGAAGCCTGTTCGAAGCGAGCGACTGCTGGGCTGCAACTGGCACAGGCGGCGCGCGAGCGGTTTGGCCCGGATGCCGCTAAGCCGTTGATTCTCGAAACGGGACCGGCCGATGAGGGTGCGAAAGAGCTGATCGAAAGCGGTGATCCTGCCTTTGCGATGATCGATCGAATGCGGGAAGTGATCGACAACGGCAAAGCGACCCTTCAGTTGGATCAGGGCGCCGATCATGCGGTGGTTCATGCTCGCTTCACACCGGACGGGTGGAAAATCAATTTCTCCGAAGTCAGCGATGGGATCGAGCGGCATGGCGATTCGCTGGAATACAAGGAGCCGGATGCGATGCTCGCAGCGATTGCGGTCCAGGGAGAGATCGACGAGGCGCTTGCCAAAGAAGTCGCTGCCGGCAAGTTCAAATCGGTCGATGCATTGAAGGCCGAACGGGATCAGCGAAATTCTCAGAAGGCGAAGAAACTTGCGGAGAAATTCAAGCTACCTTCGAAAGACCCAGACGACGCGCCTGCGACGCAGCCGGCGGGCGGAAGGTGAGCGGCAGCGTGCTTGGAGTATGACACATCTGGCGGCCCCTTTTCTCCCTCTCCCGGTGCTCCCGGGGTCGCGCCGGGGCCGGGGTTGCTATTGATTCATTGCAAGATGACCAAGACCTGTTCCGAGGTTTTTGAAGCCGCCCCAACCTAACCCTCCCCCGGAGTGCCGGGAGAGGGAATGAAATGCGCTGCCATAGGCCTCCAAAGTTATATGGTGGCCAATTGAGCGCGCTCTCGGCTGGCTGAAGCAGCGACAGCGGCAAACGGATGGGCTCCAATGGTGCCGCGGAGGCGGTGGAGATAATCGCTGCTTTTCGCTTGTTCTAATTGCTCGCGCGCAATCGCGAGCCGACTTTCGATGTTCATTCTTCGAGCCACATCTCGATGGCTGGCCCGCGAAGCGAATGCTTCGAGATACGCGACATTCCGCTCGGCCAAGCTGATATCCTGCTGCTGCTTGGCGGCAAGCCGCTGCTGATACCAGTCGCTTTGCAGCAGACTTTCGCGTGTGAAGAGGTCGCGGGCGGAGGCATCGAGCCGAGCGCCGGCTTGCGGATCCTCGGCCATGAGGCGGATGATTGCCGCCAGGGGTGGGCAGGCTTCGTCGATACTGCCGTCTTCGATCCATTGCTGCGCGATGCGCTGCTGAGCTTCGACGATGTTGTGAATGCCATCGACGAACATTTCCAGATCCTGCGTTTCTGGGCGCAGGATGGCTTCGTCAAACACGCGATCCGGCGCATCAAACACGCGTCCAAAGAAATCGTGGACGAACTTGGCGGTGATGCGATAGCCCAGGCGACTGGCCAGCACGAGCCGGCCTTTGTGGCGGAAGTCTTCGAGGCGCTCAAGATAGCCGCCTTGAATGAGGAATTTCGGATCGCGCTCGGCAGGCATCAGGCGCGTCCAGATTTCGGGAATTAGCAGACTGATATCGTGATCGACCTGCACACTGGGTCCGACAAATCCGGCCGCGGTGGAATAGCCCGCGTAACCCGTAAGAATGAGGCTGACGAGCGCGGCATTCACATCGGCTGCCGGGCGCAGAGCATTGAATGGCGCCTTGGTCAGCGCGCCTTCGGAACCAGCGCCGGTCGTCGAGGGGCTTTTGCCCGTCAGGCTGCACACGTAGTCCATGAACAGCTCGGGGAGCTCCTGGTAGTGGATCGGATTGAAGACTGCCAGCGCGCGAATATTGGCTGACGCGTCGGCAGGATTGTTGCGCCGTCCGCTGAGCACCGCATTGACCGGAAATACAAGCGGCGCGTCGGCGGGGCAGCCGCGAAAGAGCCGAGCACCGATTTCGGCGACATACTTATCGCGTGGCCGCGCGACATCGGGCCGAATCTGGAGATATCGCGGGTTTTTACTGCGCTTGCCATCGACGATGCGCGGATGGGCCGAGCTCACGACAAATCCATGATCTCGAGCGGCAGCATCGAGAATGCGCTGCCGCATCGGCGGCGTAAAGCGGTCGAATTCGACCACATCTTCAACAATCTCTTTCGCCTCGCGCGAATCGACGGGTTGATAATTCGATGCAAATAGTCCATCCGTAGCCATATCCGCCTCGGCCTGCGCATCGAGGCCGCGGAAGATAGCATCATCGGGGCGCTGGAAGAGCCGCCATTCGCAATTCTCCGAGATTTTCAGGCTCGGGTTGTCGTATCCGCGCGGCTTGTATTGCAGCACATCCACCGGCACGACCGCCGACGCGGTGATGTCGTCCTCCATCTGCACCTTGGCGGCGGCGACAAAATCCTGCCGAAGCTTGTAGACGCGCCAGCTTCCGTCGGCCGAGTGACCGACGCGCAGATAGCTTCCGACCAGCTTTCGGCTGCCGAACTTCAGCTCGTGGCCGGGAAAACCATTGACCTGATCGACCGTGAAATACTGCCGCCAGTTTTCGCCCCATTCAGGCTTGTAAAGACGCTTGATCAGAAAAGCGATCGCCAGGATGTGCTCAGGAATTGTCTCGAGCCAATGGTTGTAATCATCGGTGAATTCGCCGGGCGAAGGCGTGAGCATTTTGATCACCGATCCGAGCGAGCGTTTGGGGCTGAGAATGGGCCGCGAAGTTCGATTTGAGTAATCGGGCCGGAAGGGTGGCAGGAATCGATCGGAATAATCGCGCTGGAAGATGTGCTCGACCAGGTCGAGATCGCGATCAACATCCGCAATGTAAATCGGCCCATAGACGACGGAGCCGGCGATCGATTTGGAGATTTCACTTTTCCCGCCGCCCGAAACCGTGCAGGGCTTATGGCAGAACGTCCCGTCGGCCACGGTAGCGATCAGTCGCCACGAAGGTGCGCCCGGATGCTTTTCCAGATGAACCTTGTAGCCGCTCGGATGGATGTAGACCTTGTCGGCCAGCAGCTTGATCGATTGAGACTGGCCCTGACTCGTCCAGCTCACCGTCTGTGAAGGAAGATCGATGCGGACATCTTGCGGGACGTAAATGACATCTGAAAAATGCCGATCGATCGCGTAGCCCTGTGGCTGTACGATCGCGCGATCACCCAAAAGCTCCAGCACCTGCGAAAAGCTCTGATCATTCTTCTCAACCCGGCTGTCAGCGCTGAACTGCTCACCGAGACTGTAGCTGGCGAAGGCCAGCGCGCCGCCGGCATGTTCTTCTTCGGCCAGGCCGAATAGATTGGCCGCGAAGCTGATCTGTGTTTTCACTTCCTTTTTGGAATAGCCAAAATAATTGTCGGCTATCAAGGTCACCATCACACCGGCGCGCGTCCTGCAAGTGATTTTGAAGGCGCTGCCGTCGTTGTACTTCTCGTCCTCATTTTTCCAGCACATGCCCTGTTCACGCTGGCGCGGCGTGGCTTGGTCAAAATGCGGCAGGCCCAGTGATTTTTTCTTCAGGTTCACCAGGTGCGGCGCGAGAATGACGCAGCCGGTGTGGCCGGTCCAATGTTCGACATCGAGGGCGGAATCGTTCTCGGGCAGGTAAGGGTCGCCGGCATTTCCGAAGATGCTTTCGACAAAGTCGAGATTGGAAACGAGTCCGCCGGGAACGAAAAAGCGCACTTCCATGGTCTTTCGCGGGCTGTAGCCGGGGATTTCGGGGCAGACGGTCGGCCGAAGCAGAAGTGAGACGAATAGTTCCGCATGGGGCCCGCCATTTCCCATAAATGGCAGGCGCATCATCTCGCGCGGTGGATTCAGGGCCGCATGCAGCAAATTGCCATAGACGACTTTTGGGACCGCGATCTTGTCGGCGGGAATGGGAAGTCCGCCCTCGGCAATGTGAAAAACGCCTTGCGTAGTCCGGCGGTCACTCCGCGGATTGTGCAAAACCCCCTGGCTGACGCGATAGCTGGAAACCAGATCGTTGCAATATTCATCGCCATCGTGAGGCAGCGACATTTCGCGGGCCATGCCGTGCCGATCGATGACGAACGTGCGCGATGGCAGCGCGATTTTCCCGACGAGATTTTCGGAGTCGAGGTGCTCGTTGAGAAAGCTGTTGATGCGCTGATCGGCGGGGCAGAGATAGCCATCGAGAAGGCGCGCGAACTCCTGGAAATCCGCGAGCAGATCGCCAGCGACGGAGAGGAAGCCGGTTTGCGCATCGCTGCCTGCGGTGGGCATGCCCAGAGCAGCGAGCTTGAGGTTGATATAACGAATGATCTGCTCGCGCTGGCCGACGGCGCTTCCGCCGGCACCGAGCCCTAGGCTGCGAATCATGTTCATTTGAGACTTCCTTAGCGGTCAGGTTGGAAGGGAACATGATATGCAAAAGGGAGTGGGTCGCTAGTAAAGCCCCGCGGATTTGAGCATTTAGTGAGATGGTCGTCTTGGGAGCTTAGCGCCCTTTCCGCCGCTTGCGGCTTCGCGCCAGCGCAGCGTGTCCATGCGCGAAGCCGCAAGCGGCGGACACGGCGGGGTTTTGACGATTTCTGATTCGATTACGCGGCGGTCGCGGGGGGATCCTTGGGACGCGCGCGGTCCAGATCCGCGTCGAGTTTCGACGCTTCGGCGGGTGTCAACTCAACCGGCGCATCGACCGGCGCGACTTCGAGGGAAATCACATTCGTTGGGCAGACATCGACACATTCCCCATCCATGTCGCAGTCGTTGAGGTTGCGAAGGTCGACGTTGGCTTTGCCTTCGACCATGCGGAGGACGCCTTTGGTGCAATGGGCGACGCAGACGTCGCAGCCGATGCAATCGCGCGTGTCGATGGCGAGGGAAACGCGGGTGGAAGGGCCGCCTGCCGGATCATCCTTGATGAAATTTCCGACGGGGCTGGTTTCGCCGGCATCATCGGTATTGAAGCCGGCGTCGAGCCGGCCGAAATAGCTCTGGCTGATCATTTCCACTTTGCCGCGCCGGCGCAGGCGATAGACCGGCTGATTGCAGGTGTGGCAAAGCTGCAATTGCTCGAGCTTTTCGAGGTATTTGATGGCTGTGCTGACCACCGTCGCGTGTGACCAGGTGAGGGGGCTGACGCTGAGCGGTTCGTTGGTAAACGGATTCACCTGCTCGGCAAGCACGCCGCTTTCGAGCGCATGATTGGCGGCCCATTCAAAAATCGGCAGCGCCTGTTTCAATTGGTCCGAGGTGTTGGCGCGGGCGATGAAATAGTCGGCAAGCCAGAGCGTGCAGATGAACCAAGGATTGCCGGGCACGCGAGCGATGTCATCGCTGATGCGATGGTAATAGTCATTCTCGTAGCGCGCCACGCCGCCTACGGATGTCTTCACCCACAGCTTCTGCTGGACGGCAGTCATGGTCGATTGCACGCGCGGGTCGTCGGCCTCGAACAGGTGGAATTTGTAAATCGCAAAGAGCGAGGCATCGACCGTTTCATCCACCTCGAAGAGGTCTTCGGTGCGCGATTCGGTCGTCAGCGGATCGCGCTCCTCATAGCTGCCATTGTCGGGCGGCTTCGGGACGTCCAGCGACACCAGGCGTCGCACAAATCGGCCGAGGCGCTCGCTGTAGAGATAACGTGCCGCGCCGGCCTTCACCTCTTCAGCAGCCTTGGCATAAACCTCGGCCTTTTCGCGGTCGCCAAAACAGACGGCAAAATTGTGCGCGGCTTTCAGCCCGCCATAGACCGTGGCGACGGTGAACGCATGCACGCCCCAGCGCTCTTCCCACAGGTCATAGCTGGGCAACGGCAAACCCGTGCGCGGATCGCGGTAGCGGACCATGAAGTCGGCGGCCTTCTGCACGACATCGACCCACAGCGGGCGAATGAATTCGATATCGCGATAGCGGAAGTAATGCCGCCAGAGCGCCCAGACGACCAGCGCGGTTTCATCTTCCTGAATCGGCATCGCGCGGTTGCCCTTGAGCACCCACGGATGCCAGCTCGAGGCGGGGGAGCCGTCGGGGTTGTACTTGTGATAGAAGTAGCCTTCTTCGGTCAGCACATCGGAACAATATTTGTAGAACCAGCGGGCCACGTCGGGGAAGCCGGCCATGTCGAGCGCGTTTGCTACTAAAGCGCCATCTCGCGGCCACACATATGAATAGGTGTCGCGCGAGAACTGCATGATGTCGGAGTCGTTTGCGGCAACGATCGCGCCGCCATTATCAATCTGCGTTCGCAAAACCAGCAGCGAGCGCTTGAACAGCTCGACCACTTTCGTCGGCAGATTTCCGAAGTTGATGTTCGTTCCGCCAACCCAGAGGCGCCAATAGGCGCTGGTGCGATCGAGCACGCCCTGCGGCCCCATTTTGAGCAGCCACTTGTGCAGCTCGAGCAAATCATTGCGGTCATGGCCGGCGACGATCACCATGTAAGCTGTTTTCTCTCCGTCGGCGGGTACTGAAAGATGGTGGGCGATGGTCGAATCGACCGAGCCTTGCGCGATCGGATTGCCTTGCAAATGTCCGTCTTCTGCATCACGCCAGGTGCCTTCAGCGCCGTGGAATCCGCTGGTGCCGGTGGCATATTCGTCGATGCGCTGCTCGCCATTAGCCCAGAAGCTGACCATCAGATAGCGCTTGCCGCGATAGTGGACGATGGATCGCAGCTCGGGATCGAAGTAGGCGGTGTCGCCCACCTTCATCCCGAACATGTTGAAATCCTGGTGGTGGATGATCTGGACGTGGCGCGCGTAATTGGCGGTGTTGCGCACCTTGATCTTGCGGACCAGGATATTGCGGTGGAAATCGACCGTGTCGTTGCAATAGACCGAGAGCTGAAGCTCGCGATTTTCCAGGCTGACGCTGGTCGTGAGCGTATCGCGAAGATACCGCTGGCGGATCTGCCAGGCGGGTTCGCTCGTCCAGCTCAGGGCGCTTTTACCGGTGTGAGGGACGTCGCTGTAGATGCCGAAGCGGCAGGGGCCGTTGCCGGCGTGGTTTTCCTGGCCGACGTGGGGGAAATACAGATCACGGATCTGGTACCGATGATCAAACGTGATCAGCATCCGTCCGTTGCCGACCGGAATATCGCGTGGCATGTCCGATGTCTCCGCCTCGGGGAGCCTTGGTGGCTCTGCCATGTCTGGCTGAAAACTCCGCGCGGGGAGCTTTCGGAGCGTGCCTGCGCAGGCATCCGCATGTTCTTATGTCGGCCCAATTGGGCGGGGGGCTTCATTAAAGGTTAGGAACCTGTGAACGAAACGGTGAACGTAGCGACGCCGATAATGTGTGCGGGTTCAATGCTGAGAAAAAAGAGCCGTGTCAAAGTTCGATCGACATTCAACGCCGACGCTTCAACAGCAGCATCGGGACGGTGATTGCGACGAGCGCGAGGGAGACAGGCTCGGGAGCGGGTGCAAATTGAACGACCCCATAGAATGGGATCCCAATCGGGTCGGCCGTTCGGTTGGACCAATCGTTCCAACTGCCGGGGTTGTGATAATTCGGGTAGTACATGGACACCCAGAACTCGGCACTGCTCGTATCGTTTGGCTCGCCAACGTCCCAGTTCGTATAGGTCACGGGTGCGCCGCTGACCCAGACGAAATTGGACGCGTGTGTACCGCCGTTCTGGTCCTGCGTAGGGTCGTAAAGCCCGGTCCACAGGATTCGCTGGACGCCTCCATATCCGCCGAACACGTCGAATACGAAGTTCTGCTGTTCCTGACTGGAGATGGTGACGAGGTTACCGCCCAGTGCCTTTGCTTCAGCCTGTGAATCGGTCCAGTTGGCATTGGAGAGCAGTTGATATTGGATCCCCGTGACCGGGTCTTCAACGACCGGGCTGATTGGAGTGACCGAAGCTGCCGCTTGCGCGCAGAAGATTCCCAGAGCTCCAGTTACCAGGACTTTGACAAGTTTCATCGCTTTACGCCCTCACGCGACCCCGCGACCCGCCATACTTACCATGGTCTGACTTGCGGTTTGTTGCGATCCGCGCGCAAGAAAAGAGCCGCTTTTTTGCAAGCGGCTCAATCATTTCATGATTACTACGGATTCAGGCAACCCGACGTCGCTTGAGCAGGAGCAAGCCCGCGATTCCGCAGACGGCCAAACTCGTCGGCTCAGGCGTTGGCGTCGAAATGATCTTTCCACCCAGACCGCCTTCGGCGCCATTGACGGTGGCCGGCTGATAGAAGAAGTCCGGCACGCCCAGCGCGCCCACATTCATCGAAAAGACATCGCCACCTATGGTCTGGCTGGCAGGCGTCACCGAAATGTAGGTGTTATCGATATTGGAACTGTTGGCGTTGGCGGTTCCGGAAAGTTCGCCGTGGATGATGAAGTTGCCGCTTGCGCCGGTCGTTGAAGGGTCGTTGATCTGAACGGTCAGCGTATAGAAATCGGCGATGGTATCGCTCGAAGAGGGTGGCGTCAGCGAATTCAAAACCAGCGTCGCAAGGCTCACCGTATTGGTGCCCTGAAGCGCGACACCCGCGCGACCCGCCAGCGATACGGTCGTCCCGCCAAAGGAAGACAGATTCGGCGCAACGGTTACATTGTAGCTGTAATTAGCCTTGGCGCTGCCGGCAAAGGCCAACACAAGGCCTATGAGGGCCCCTGCCCCAAATATCTTTTGAATTCGCATTTTACCCTCGCAATTGAAAGAATTGCTCTCTCCCGAAACCGTCCAACCAGCAAGTCTACCTGCCATGATCGCGAATGCCAATGTTATTTCTTGAAATTGGCTAAACCCGCAGGGTTATGCTTTGTTTCAGAGCCTCCCCGTAACGCTTGCGGATGGGGTTTACAACGGCCTCGATGAATTGCTCAACCTGCTCCGGCGCCCGACCAATAAACCGCTGTGGATCAAGCACTTGCCTCAATCGAACCTGCGAAAAAGCCGGGTCATTTTCCAGCCGATCCAAGAGATCATTGGGCTGCCCCAGCATCTTCACTTGCCGGGCGGCTTCCTGGGAATGCAGGCGGATTTTTTCGTGCATTTCTTGCCGATCTCCCCCGGCCAGCAGGATTTCCTCCGTCGCCATAAACGGAAGCTCCGCCCGGACGGCCGCTTCAATTGTCTTGGGATAGACCACTAAACCCCGGGCAACATCGATCACAATCTGCAGGCATCCATCGATCGCCAGGAACGCTTCGGGAATGGCCAATCGTTTATTGGATGAATCATCCAGCGTCCGCTCGAACCACTGCTCGGCCGCCGTCTGCAACGGTGAACTCGCCAGACTAATAACAAATCGCGCCAGGCCGGTCGCGCGCTCGCAGCGCATCGGATTGCGCTTGTAAGCCATCGCGCTGGAGCCAACCTGCGTTTCCTCGAACGGCTCCTCCATCTGCTTCAGGCCCGCCAGCAGACGAACGTCATTGCAGAATTTGTGAATGCTCGCGGCCACTCCCGCAAGCGTATTCCCAATCTGCGCATCGATCTTCCGCGGATAGGTCTGGCCGGTGACGTTAAACGACTGCTCGAATCCAAATCTTTGGGTCACCATACGATCGAGTTGCTCGACCTTCGCATGATCGCCATTGAATAGCCCCAGGAACGAGGCCTGGGTGCCGGTGGTTCCTTTGACGCCACGGAATCGCAGCGTGGCGATGCGATGCTCGATTTCCTCCAGGTCGATCGCCAGGTCCTGCGCCCAGAGCGTCGCGCGCTTGCCGACGGTCGTGAGCTGGGCCGGCTGAAAATGCGTGAAGCCCAGCGTCGGCAGATCCTTCCACTTCAACGCAAACGTCGCCAGCGCATCGATCGCCGCGGCCAGTCGCCCGGCCACCAGCTTCATCGCATCGCGCATAATCACCAGATCCGCATTGTCCACCACGAACTGGCTCGTCGCGCCCAGATGGATGATTCCCTTGGCGGCCGGCGCGACTTCGCCGAAGGTTTCGATATGGGCCATCACATCGTGCCGCTTGATGCGTTCCCACTCCGCGGCTCGTCCAAAATCAATCTTGTCCAGCGCCGCTTCCATCTGGCTCAAAGCCTGCAATGAAATCCGCTCGCTGCCATCCTGATTCTTCAAGCCCAATTCGCGCTCGCATCGCGCCAGCTCCAGCCAAAGGCGCCGCCACAAACCAAATTTGTACCGCGGCGAAAAGAGCCGCAGCATCTCCGCACTGGCGTTCCGCGTAACCAGAGGCGATTCGTAAATGTCGTGATCCATGTCTATGGCCGATTGTAAGGAGAGCAGCCTCTTGGGAAAGGGCCCGTTCGACGCAGCTCAGGGCAGGGGTCGGACAGGGTCGATGCAACGCCGCCTGTCTCAAAAGGACACAAAATGACGCGCTTTTCGCGAAAATGACTGACATTCGGCTGCAATTTCAGATGTAACCGATTCCACCATATCAGCTTACGCATATGCCGCGCGATATCATACGTGTGACGTTGCGCGACATGCGCGAGGGCGATTCCAAAGGACCTAGTTTCGAGTCTCTAGTCTCCAGACCCTAGAATACATGAGACAGTAAGACACTTTTTGCGTGTCCCAAACGTCCCATTTTTCAGCTGATTTTTCTGTAACCAGCTCACTGTTCACCATTTACAATTCATTATTTATTGATGATGTCGGTGAGACAAGTGTCTCATTTGTCTCATATGTATGCAGATTAATATGATTCAGCTCCCGGATTAACGCCGAGCATACACGGATTAAGGTCTCACCGCAGTGGACGCGGCGACAATGCGATCCTCCAGTTTCAAGTTTCTAGTTTCTGACCTCTAGAATGCGCGACACCAGCGCCGCGCTCCAATTGTCAAACGATTTTTCATTTTTAGCCATTGCCAATCCGTCCTGAGCTACGCCGAAGGGTTCACCCTGAGCTGAATAAATCTAGTTTCAAGTCCCCAATTTCTGATCCCTGGAATGCTGACGCTGATGAACGGATTGCAGATGCCCTTTTCTAGTCTCCAGTTTCTAGTTTCTGAACCCTAGCAAGCAAGCCGTATACCATACAAATTGCGAATATGGAAGGTGCTTCACTTTTGTTGCTTGCCCGATCGCGCGCGAGGCGTAAGGGATGGCCGGTACGTGGGTAAAGCTCCGCGCGCAGCGACATGGAAATCAATCCGATCGAAGTGTCCGCCACGCAATCCCGAAAGGATCGCGACAAAAGGTGGAAAATGTCCGGTCAAGCCTGCAGAGCTGTCATGAAGCGACGAGTCTCTCGCAAATCGAATCTAGCGTCTTGCCAATCTCGCCGATTCTTGCGGCACTGCCGCGAAAATCGTTCGCATGCCCTGATGCAGCTTCTCCTGTGACTCACCTGTACCTCGACTGGAGACTGGAGCGTCGCAAGCTTAAGATTCGTCGGGTTGTTTTCCGCAGTCGTTACTTTCGGCGGGCCGCGCAAGATCCACCGAGAGAGTGAAAGCCGAGGTTTCCGATGACTCTGACGATTTCATTATCCCAGGAATCGGAGGAAAGACTCAGAAAAAGGGCCGCGGAGCTTGGCCAGCCGCTGGATGTTTACGCCGCGCGGGTTTTGGAAGAGGCAGCGAAAACTCCCATCGCACCTGCGAACGATCAGGGGACAATTGATCTGTTGCAATCCTGGAATGCCCAAGACGCGACGACGGATCCCGTCGAACTGTCCGCTCGTCAACGGGAATGGGATGAATTTGCCGCCACGATCAACGCGCATCATCCCTCCAATCGGAAAATCTACCCATGAGCCGGACCATCGTGCTCGATGCAGGTCCGCTGGGACTGATCACGAATCCACGTGCCACGCCATCGGCAATGGCCTGCCGGGAATGGGTGGTCCGTCGGTTGAGTGATGGCGATGTTTTTCTCGTACCCGAAATTGCCGACTATGAAATTCGCCGTGAATTAATCCGCGCGGGAAAGACCGCAGGCTTAGCGCGCCTTGATGCGTTTAATTCGCAGGTGGCGGGGCGATACCTTCCGATCACGACGTCCGTGATGCAGCATGCGGCCGAACTGTGGGCTTTGGCGCGGACACGCGGAACGCCAACGGCAGATCCTAAGGAACTTGATGCAGACGTGATTCTGGCCGCCCTGGCTCGAAGCATCAAACATCCAAATGTCATCGTCGCTACGGCGAATGTCGGCCATCTTGGACAATTCGTTGCCGCTGACATCTGGCAAAGCATCTGATTCAACCATTTTCGGGGACTCGATTGAAACGAAGCTCCGCGCGCAGCGACTTAGAAAGTGAATTCAAGCGCAGCGCCCGCCACGCAATCGCGAACGGACCGCGACAAAGTTGGAAAGTGTCCGGTCAAGCCTGCAGAGTTGTCATGAATGAACGGAAAGATCTCACCGCAGAGGGCTCAGGGGGGCGCGGAGGCAATGCGTTTTCTGGTTTCCAGTTTCTAGACTCTGATATCCAGAATTAGCCCCCGATCGGGCACCGAGAACACCGATAAGAAGCAATTTAATTGGATGGCTGAGATGGTCATCGGTAGCGTGTAAACCACGCAAAAAAACCCGCTTCGAATCTTTGGAGCATTGTTACAAAAACGCGTGACGCTCAAGAAAGCCGAATCAAATCGGTGTGAATCGGTGCCCCCATCCGTGGCAAAAATGTATGTGCTGTTGATTTTTCAACGATCTATCCTGCCCGTCGCGTGGCGCATGGCGCCTGCTAAGTTTTCGGGAACGAAAATCACGGGCAGGCGATGAGGTTTTCTAGTTCCGAGTCTCTCGTCTCCGTCCACTGAATATGCCCATTAACGCCGTGGACCGTGCGGGACGGAACGAGGAATGAGGACGCCAGATAACCAGAAGGGTCACCGAAGCAACGCTGCTGCGGTCGTTGAAGATTTCCGCGGGGCGGATTACTCTTTCAACCATGGGCAAAAAGGCGGGCGCGATCCATTCCGTCGTGAAGCCGATGAATGAAGGTCTCCGCGCCGCCAGGGCGGCCAGGAAGGACGAATTCTACACCCAATACGTTGACATCCAGAAGGAAGTCGAGGCCTACCTGGAGTTCGACCCTGATACCTTCCGCAATAAAGTCGTCTACTGCAATTGCGACGACCCCTTCGAGAGCAACTTCTTCAAGTACTTCGCCGCCAACTTCAACAGGATCGGCCTCAAGAAACTTATCTCAACCAGCTACGACGGCTCTCCCATCGCCGGACAGGGCACGCTTTTCCCGGAATACAACGAGGGGAATGGCCAGCGCAAGAAGCCCAAGGCGCTCGCCGTCATCGTCGACCATGTAAGAGACGAGGACGGCGACGGCGCGACCAACATCGTCGACGTTGAGTTGTTTCTCAAGCGAAACAAGGCCGCCAGGATAGCGTTGAAAGGCAACGACAAGTATGCCGGGGGCGATTTCCGCAGCCCTGAGTGCGTCGCGCTCCTGAAGGAGGCGGACTTCGTGATCACGAACCCGCCCTTCTCTCTGTTCCGTGAGTACGTCGCCCAACTCGTGGACCACGAGAAGCGATTCCTGATCATCGGGAACGCTAACGCGATCACGCTCAAGGAGATATTTCCGCTGATCAAGGCTGATGAGATGTGGATGGGCGTTACGATCCACAGCGGCGATCGCGAGTTCCGCGTTCCCGACCACTACCCTCTCGACGCGGCAGGCTGGCGAGTCGACGAAAACGGCGCCAAGTACATCCGAGTCAAGAGCGTTCGCTGGTGGACAAACCTGGATCATGGGCGCCGCCACGAAAAGGTGCCACTTATGACTATGGCGGACAACTTGAAGTTCAGCAAGCATAAGGAAATCAAAGGCAGGGCGGCGTACGACCGGTACGTGAACTACGACGCGATCGAAGTGCCGTTCAGCGACGCGATCCCCAGCGACTATAACGGCGCAATGGGCGTCCCCATTACCTTTCTTGACAAGTACAACCCCGACCAGTTCGAGATTCTGGGATCAAGCATGAACCTGGGCGTCCCGATGTCACAGGTCGCAAAAAAGGGAACCTATCTACAGGGTGGGCCGCGCTTCTACATCGACAACGGCGATGGAAGTTATCGCCGAATGTTTGACAGGATCGTCATCCGCCACCGTGTCATGCCCGCGAGGGGGATAAAAAAGTGATACCCACGTTGAGAACCGACATCACGGTCGCCGACATCTGCAACGGGTTTGTGTACAACGAGTTGGAGGGTAAAGGGCTGTATGGCCTCGGCGGGAAGCTCACGATTCAACCGGAGTACCAGCGGAATTATATCTATGCCGACAAGGGCGGCGGCAAGGAACAGGCGGTGATCGATTCGCTGCTCAAGGGGTACCCACTGGGACTGATCTATTTCAATAAGGTCGCGGCGGACAAGTTCGAGGTGCTGGACGGCCAGCAGCGCATCACCAGCATCGGGCGGTTTGTGACCGACAAGTTCGCGGTTATTGACAATGGGAATCGGAAGAACTTTGGCGGCATGGCACCAGAGCAGCGGGAGAAGATTCTTAAGTCGGTGCTGCTGGTCTATGAGTGCGAGGGGACGGAGCCCGAGATCAAGGAGTGGTTCGAGACGATCAATATCGTGGGCGTTCCGCTCAATGAACAGGAGAAACTCAACGCCATCTTTTCAGGCCCGTTCGTTACCAAGGCGAGGGAAGAGTTCAGCAATAGCCAGAACTCGAACATCCAAAAGTGGAGCGCGTACGTTAGAGGCAGCGCCAACCGGCAAGACTTCCTCGAGCGGGCGTTGGATTGGGTGAGCAAAGGCGACATCGCCAGCTATATGAGCCGGCACCGCTACGACAAGAACACCAACGAACTGAGCGCCTATTTCAAAAGCGTGATCGACTGGGTTTCGACCATATTTATCGATGTCCTCCCAGAGATGAAGGGATTAGAGTGGGGCAGGCTGTACGAAACGTACCATAGCCAGTCCTACGACCCGAAGAAGATGTCGCACGACGTGAAAAAGCTCGCCGCCGATGAATATGTGACGAGCCGCAAGGGGATTTTCGAGTATCTCCTCGGCGGTTCTACAGACAAGAAGATGTTGACCGTCCGCGTATTCGACGAAAAGACAAAGCGCGTCGCGTATAACAAGCAGACGCAAGCCGCTCAGGCCAAGGGTCGGTCCAATTGCCCGCTCTGCGCGATGGAGTCGAACGCCAACAAGAGCAGAATCTATAAGCTTGACGAGATGGACGCTGACCACGTTTCCGCATGGAGCAAGGGCGGCGATAGTTCACCGAAGAACTGTCAGATGCTCTGCAGTACACACAACCGTGCCAAAGGTAATCGATGATATTTCAAGCAAAAGCATAAGGCGCGCGATTTTCCGCCCTGGTCCGTTGGAAATTGCAGTCGTCCCGCTTTTCGGTCCCGCTCCGTCGCAGTGTAGCTGTTAAAGCGCACCCGACGCGCCCCGATCGCTCCTGTCCGTCAAATAACATCTCGCCCACGGATCGGCCCGTTGATAGTGTAAGTGGATGGACGAGCTAAAGGTGTCTAACGCGTGTCTAACACCTTTAGCTGACCGCCGCCCCTCTAGCGCACGCGAAGAAGATAAATGACCGTCGTGTATGGTGGTACGGTTGGCACGGTTATGCCAGTCACTTTTCCCGTGCTCTTTATTGGGTGACCACTCGGCCATGAATTATTGGTATGGACGAGAAGTTCCTCAGCCGTAGTGACATGTTCATTGTTGTCCCAGCCTGATGCTGAAGAAGTGATTGTTTGATCTGGAATTTGGAAAAACGGCAATCCACCAACAACGCCCGGAGAAGTTGCGCCGTAAAGAAATCGATTAAGCAGATTTGGCGTAGATTTTCCATTGTACGCGGGAGCAAGAACGTCTTGCACGCTACGGCCATCGCAAATCCACCAACCTTTGCGTTGAAGTGCCAGCGCATCCGCGGGAGAACCGCAGTACGGAATGATTGCCCCAACAGGGACTGTAGCCTCGCCAACCTGAGCCAACCGTGAAGGCAGGTCCGGATAAGTGTCTGTTGGAATGACGTGCTGTAGTTCGATTGAGCCAGGATAGGAAAGGCGCTCCCCTGGTCCAACAAACGTTTTTACTGATACCACGTTGGTAGTATCGTCAAAGTCAGAAAGATTGACCTGCTGCAGATCTAGGGATTTTGCGACGATTTGATTGCCCTCTATATCTGAATTTATTGCGTGCTGCTTTAGGAACGCATTGAGTCCCTCGTTGGAGTAACTCGCCTGTAAGCTCCCGCCCACCTTCAGTATGTCCAACACGCTAGCATTCGCCGAGTCCTGTGTACTAAAATTCGTTTTCCATTGCTTTGACTCTGCGTCATAGGAAAAAATACTATTGAGGGCCTTGGTGATCTGATTCGGCCTCAAATCATCAGAGTTGTAGGTCGATTTCCACTTAGCGTCGTCGAAAGAAGTCGAATCAACGGTCGTATTCCACCGGTTAAGCAGTTTATCAAGCAAAGCGGCATCAAAGTCAGCGGGATTCTCTACGGTTTCCTGAAAGTGGACTTGGTCTGCAATATTGTCTATGAGGTTTCTTACATCGTCTCTGTGCACGTAGACAGTTGTAGTTCCCAGTCCGTTCAACTTGGCGAACAGCTTGCTATCCTTCAGCGTTTTCATTGAAAACTGCATCCAGTTTCGCTGGACTTGCGTTGCTGCAAATGTAAACTTGTAGCTGATGGTAAAGGACGGGAGATCTGCCTCAAGTTTCTTAGCGGTTGCCTGATCCGGAGAAGAAATCTGTATCGTAAATTCAGTTGGTGGTGTGGCGAAGTTGAATTCACTTGTAACGAGATGAGTTGACGGATACAAGACCGCCAAGTCAGGCAATGAAACTGTTACGCTGCTAATGGGTAAAACAAAAACCCCGCCGGGCTGAAGGTTATCCGCCTGGCTTTTGTCGATTTCTTTGAGCACAGCGAGGGCGTGCGCACGCGCATCGGGTGTGTCGACATAAATGGTCAGAGATGTTCGCCACTCGGCCCCCGAATTTAGCGACCTAGTGGCAAGCGCAAGCTTCGATGCTGCTGTGATTTCCGGCGCAAAAAGTGGATCATATCTAAACTGCCACTGCCGTGCATCCGATGCGTTGCGAGTTGAAGCCCAAATCCTCAACGCCTTATCTCCAAATGGAAACGACCCGATCTCGCTGCTTGAAATATCAAAAAGAAATGGATTTGTAGGATTTGATGCTGGCCCTGGCGCGACTTGGGCGTAAATCGTTGTAACACCAAGGTCGCAAAGTACCAATATCATAGTCGCAAACACAGCAACAACACGTTTAACATGTTTTTGGCAAATCATTGGAACCCCTTAAGTGCTCGCCAATAGCAGAGCACGACATAGCGAGCCTGCTTTTGAAGTATTTCAGCCCACTGGAAAACTCATGTTATTCGTGACTCGCCAATTTGCAAAAAAATGTTTGCCAGATGACAAGCATTTGCAACCACAGGCAAGATTCTCCCAATCTCTGTGGGCCGAGTACGGGTCGGTACTTGCAGCCAGTGAATGACATCTGGCGTGCCATCCGTCCCGAGGAGTTTGACCTCATCCGCCCCGGCGGTGCAGCATTTTGCCGCCGAAGCGATTGACTTCCGTTCTAAAAAGCAGTTGCCGATGCCTTTATGCCCGCCTGGGATTCTCTTCGTTACAAAACCCAAATTGTTTTCACCTGTGGGCTTGTCGGGAGGTATAGTCTGTTTCCATCTTTTCACTGGAGGTCATATGGGTCTTCGCGTGAAGCGGGTGGATGTGTGGGCGGTGGAATTCGTCGATGAGCGGGGCGGCCTGGCCAGGTGCCTGGCGCCGATCGCGGAAGCCGGGGGAAATCTGCAATGCATCATTGCGCGGAGGCAGGCGGACAAGTTCCGCGCCGGCATTGCGTTTGTCACGCCGATCAAGGGCAAGAAAGTTCTCGCGGCGGCCAGGACGATCAACATGGAGCCGGCCGAGGGACTGACGACCCTTCGCGTCGAAGGCCCCGACACGCAAGGCTCGTGCGCACGGATGGTCCGCGCCATCGCTGACGCCGGCGTCAGCATGCGCGGCGTCTCGTCCATGACCGCCGGCAAGAACTTCGTCGCCTACGTCGGCCTCGACTCCGCCCAAGACGCCGACATCGTCACCCGCGTTCTCAAGAAGCTGAAGACCGGTGCGCCCGCGCGCAGACTTGCGAAGGTCTGATGTGCCGAGCAGCGCGTTTGACCAACCTTCTTTTCCGTGCCGCCGCTCGGCCTGGGCGACGGGTTGGGAAAAGCATCCCGAGTGTCCCCTTCAGTTACTCCTCCGCCATTAGACAAATTGGCGGCGCGATGGTTACAGCATTGCGACGTTTTCATCTGCCGGCGGTAAGACGAGAGGATGAAGAAGATACTGGATTACCAATCGGCAGATTACTCACCGCCGCCCCGACGCATCATACCGTGGATCATCGGGCCACGGATCGTTCTCGGGGTGGCCGGTGTGTTGCTCGTGATTTGGCTGATCTGGCGCGTTGACCATTAAGTAGAACTAATTTCGTCCGCTTTTCGCGTCCCGTCGCGGCAGATTAGGACACCACCTGTTGAACGTTGGTGACCGATCGCTACACTCGTATCCGGGTAATCAGCTCTCATAAAGCTATTGATCGAATATGTCGCCGGGTGTTCCGGCGAGGCTAGGGGAGGCCCGCCGACGGAGCGCCAACGCGCGACCGCATGGGGTGCCTCAAGGATTTTGTCGCCCGCCAACTCCGGCGGGGGGAGATGTGAAATGAAGCGAATCTTTCAGATACTGGCAGCAACCGCTGTGACCACCGCGCTTGCCGGCGCCGCTCGCGCCGAAACCGTGTCGGGCACTGGGCTGAACAGCGCCAATTCCAACATGCTTTACCTTGCCGGCGGCACCGGCTCGGCGACTTACGACAGTTCCGCCGGCGGCTTCGCCCACCTCACCACCGGTCCCTCTGGTGATCTGAGTGTCAATCAGGCCCTGGTCGGCGTCATAGGCCCGTTCGGCGCGGTCCGAAATACAAGCATGAGCTTCACGGTCGCCAATGAATCAGGCAACCCTGAGGTACCCTACGCCGCATTCAAGCTCTTCGGCGACGGCGGTTCAGGGTCACCGCTCCTGGTCATCAGCCTCAGTAACACGCACGACCTGACGAGCACGACTCCGATCCACGTCTTCGACCAGTCCACGGGTTTAGAGGCCGTGAACACGACCTGGGGCGAAACGCTCTCTGACCTCTACGACCAGAAATTCAGCAACGGAACCGCCTACGGTGACATGACCGTCCAACGCGGCTACGTGTACATCGGGAACTGGGCCGATACCGGCACCAAGACCGCCGACATCACCTCCATTACCGTTGATAGCGTCGCCGTAGCACCGCTGCCCGGGTCCGCATCTTGCGGCCTGGCCCTGCTCGGCTGCATCGCCGTCATCGGCACCGCAAAGCGGCTCCGCCCGCGCGTGGCTTGACCACGAAAGCGGTGGATGACTGAATCGGAAATTGACCGCAAGGCACCCCTGCCCCAGCACGCAGGGGTGCCTGTTTTTCGCCAAGCGCCGCTTACAGCCAGCGCAAAACGCGCGATGATGGGACTGAAGGGGACACGACCCTTTATTTGCTTAATCGCTTGTCTCCTCGGCAGGCTTCGCGCTTCCGCCATCGATTTTGCCGGCGGACCAGGAGCGACGCGTGCGATGCGCGGCATGGGGCGAGAAGAACCCCACGCCTGCCATAAATAAAGTAAAGGGTCGTGCCCCTTCAGTTACCACGCCCTCGTCCTATAACGGGCGGCCTGACATCCGGCTCACTTTAGAGCGGCGTAAAGCCGATGGAGGGAGGTGTTGTCTTTTCGGGGGATTTAGAAGAGGAGCAGTTCATGTCGGTATCGAGTATCGGTGCGGCTTACACGCCCGCACAGACGTACCAGGCGGGAAAGAGTTCCGCCCACTCTCAGGCCCCCGCGACCAATGCGGCTGCTGCCGGGTCCAAAGACGCCGATGGCGATCATGACGGCGATACCGCCGGCAGCGACGCCAAGGGCCTGGATGTGCGCGGCTGATTGGAACGAGCGCACCATCGGAAGTTAGTCACTAAGTCTCCGGTCATGGCCGGAGACTTTTCTTTTATCTGAACTGCATTTTTCCAGGCAGCGAATTCGGATCGAATTAAACGTGTCTGGTCCGTGTCTGACACCTTTAGTTGAGTCAGGCGATCAACCGGCGGCGGCGAAGCCGGACGGCGAAGATTCCGGCCATCAATACTAATCCTGCGAATACCGCGGCAGGGGTTGGGGCCATGGTGATCTGATCCTGCGCGGTCAGGCTGGATAAAGCGACCAACGGCGTCCCGGTGCCCGATGAATTCAAAGCGGCCGAAGCCCAGTTGAAGGCATCGGTGTTGATCTGATTCTGAAGCGTGGGATCGGCGGTGTAGAGCTGGATCGTCAGGCCGTCGAGCGCGTCGTTGGTGTTGAGATTGTCTGGAGCATGGTTGTAGGTGATTTTCCAGACCGCCAATTGGAAAGCCGCTGAGGCTTCCAATTCATTGGCAACCGATGTCGCGTTCAGAACATTGCCGATGTCGGCGGCCCACAGCCGACCCAATGCCGCGGCGTTGTCGGCGCCCATGGGTCCATTCATGTAAGTTGAATTGGGCTTGGGCGCGTTAGCGGGGTTGGTCAGCGTGTAGTCATATGTGCCGTTGAACGCGATGTCCTGCGGAATGTCGATGCAGAAGGTAAAAAAGTGGCTCCCGTTGGGCCCAAGCGCCGAGCCATTTTGTTCGACTGTCCAGTTGTATTGACCGATGATGCCCCACCCGGACATGGCGCTGCCGTTGAGCAAAGGCTGAATAATCGTGCCGCCGTTGGTGACGGTATTAAACTGGACCGAGTCGGCTCGAACTCCGCTGACAAACAATCCAAGCCCCAGCAGCGCCGCAAAAAATCTATGGATACGCATTTCCCGATCCCTCAAAAAGACCCTTTTACCCTGAAGTGCTGAGAAGCCCACCCAGAGACATATGTAGATATCAGGAATCGATCGAATCGGCAAATAGAAGAGGCGGCTTTTTTTTGCGCGCGGTGGGGGAATTCATTCTCACGGCGGAGGTTGGAAAATAGTGAATAGAGGAATAGTGAATTTTGAATTGAGAATTGAATTTACTATTCGCTATTGACCATTCTCAATTCTCCCTCCGCGAACGGCGTGGTTCGCCACGGGGCGTTCGTGCAATACAATGGCATCCATGACGGAAATGAATGTCGATCAGGCTTTGGCGATCGCGCGCGAGCTGCATGTAACGGGGCGGCTCAACGAGGCGGTCGATGTTTATCAGCAGATTCTGCAGCGCTATCCGGAGCATGCGGAAGCCTGGCACATGCGCGGCGTGGCGATCAGCCAGCTCGGCAAGCCTGCGGATGGTCTGCAGTCGATCGATCGCGCGATTCAGTTGGCGCCTGACGTTACGCAGTATCAGGTGAATCGCGCGGTGGTGCTGGCGCAACTCGGGCGAATCGACGAAGCCATCGGATCGATTCGGCAGGCGATCGCGCGGGGGGGCAGCGGGGATACGGCCGAGACGCATTACAACCTGGCCCACCTTCTCGAGCGGCAGGGGAATCTGGATGAAGCGATCGCGGAATATCGCCGAGCGCTGGACTTGAAGTCGGATTATGCCCAGGCATGGAATGGTCTTGGCAGCACGCTGAAGAAAATGGGAGAAACCGACGACGCCATTGCCGCGTTCCGGCAGGCGACGGTGCTGCAGCCGCAATATGTCGATGCGTTCAATCGACTGGCCAAGGCGCTGGATGAAGAGGATCGCGTGGAGGAGTCGGTTGCGGCCTACGAACGGGCGGCTCAGCTTCAGCCACAGTCACCGGAGGCGCAGGGGGCGTTGGGGAACATCTATCATCGTGCGGGGCGATTCGAGGATGCGATCAATGCATTCAATGCGGCGCTGAAATTGCGGCCGGGCTATGCGGAAGCGCTGTACAGCATCGCCAATGTGCAGAAGGATCAGGGGAAGCTGGATGAGGCGATCGCGACATTCGATCAGGCGGTAGCCGCGCGGGGTAGTTATCCCGAGGCTCAATGGAACCGCGCGCTGACGTTGCTGCTCAAAGGCGATTTCGAGAACGGCTGGAAAGCGTATGAATCGCGCTGGACCGATCAGGCGCGATTGCTGCCCAGGCCGTTGTGGGATGGAAAGGATCTGGAAGGCAAGCGCATTTTGCTTCGGCTGGAGCAGGGGCTGGGGGACATCATTCAATTCATTCGTTATGCGCCGATGGTGGCCGAGCGGGGCGGGAAGGTGGTCGTGCAATGTCCGCAGCCGTTGAAGCGATTGTTGGAGGGGCAGTGCAATATCGAGACGGTTGTGTCGTTTGCGGAGCAGGTGCCGGATTACGACGTTCATTATCCGCTATTGAGTCTGCCTGCCCTCTTTGGAACGACGCTGCAGACGATTCCTAATGACGTGCCCTATCTGCTGGCGGATGCGACCTTGGCTCAGACATGGGCCGACCGAATGAGCGGGGAGCCGGGGGGCCTGAAAGTGGGGATCGCGTGGGCGGGGAATCCGGAATATGCGCATGATCGCCAGCGGACGATTTCGCCTGCGGCACTGAAGCCGCTGGGGGAAGTGGAGAACGTCCGGTTTTACAGTTTGCAGAAGGGGCAGCAATCGGTTGGCGGAGCGACCGCGGCGCCGTTTCCGATGGTGGATTGGTCTGAGGATCTGAAGGATTTTGCCGACACGGCTGGGCTCATCTCAAATCTCGATCTGGTGATCGCGTGTGATACAGCGGTGGCTCATTTAGCGGGGGCGATGGGGCGAAACGTGTGGACGCTGTTGCCCTCTTCTCCGGATTGGCGCTGGATGCTGGGGCGAAGTGATTCGCCCTGGTATCCGACGATGCGGTTGTTCAGGCAGCCGAGGCCGGGCGATTGGGGAGCGGTCGTTGAAGAAGTGAAAGCGGAATTGAGGAAGCAGGGAGGCGGCGCGTGAGGGGGTCTTTGCAATTCCGCGCAACCTGGCGATGAACCCCCACCCCAGCCCTCCCCCGGCGTACCGGGAGAGGGAGTAAAGAGCAGCCGCCGAGCGTGTCATGCAACGTGCGCACGGCGGTGAGTTGCGGGGTTCGGAGTGATTCAATGACTTATCCCGTGTCGGTCATTTCCGATCGATGGATTTTGGTTGGGCTGCTGATCCTTGCGCTGCCGGGCGCGCTGTTTATCGGATTGGCGATCTTCTCTTGGTTTCGATCATCGTCGTCGAACAGGCGGGATGACGATTCGAACCAAGGCAAGGAATGAGCGCGGGTCATTCGCCTTCTTCGATACTGGCCAAGTCCGTTGAAGAAGGGCGGGAGCACGGCAGATCGATGGGAGGACGCTGCGCTTGTTCATAGCTCGATGGCCATTCCGGTCCCATTGGGCTGCCGGTGCTGGCGAGCATCCAGAGGCTGCCGACGATGCATACCAGCAGGACGGGGTACACCGCGGGTCGCAAAAAGTCGGGCATATTGTCGCAATCGACGCCGGGACGCTTCCACTTGATAATGGCAGATTCCTCTTTGCGGTTTTTATCGGGCTAGGACCGCAGCAAATGGCAGACTGTAATGAATGCAACGCAGCTCACATCCTGGTTGCAGATGCCCGACCGGCCAACGCTGGTGATGGGCATTCTCAACGTAACGCCTGACAGCTTTTCCGATGGCGGCAAGTTTTCGCAAGCGGAAGCGGCGCTGGAACATGCCCAAAAGATGGCGGAGGAAGGCGCGGACTGGATTGATATCGGGGCCGAATCCACGAGGCCAGGATCGCAGCGCGTTTCGGATGAGGAGCAACTTGAGCGGCTCCGGCCAGTGTTCAAATCGGTTCGCGCGAAGGTGGACGTCGTTCTTTCGATCGATACGACGCGATCACGCGTGGCAGCCGAGGCGCTGGATTGCGGGATCGATGTCATCAATGACATCTCGGCGGGGCGGGATGACGCGGAACTCTTTGCGTTAGCGGCCCAGCATGGAGCGCCGGTGATTCTCATGCACATGCAGGGGGAGCCGGCGACGATGCATCATGCTCCGCATTATGAGAACGTGACGGCGGAGGTGATTGCATTTCTGCAGGAGCGGATCGCTGCCGCGCGGTCGGCGGGGATTGATGCTTCAAAGATCCTGATTGACCCGGGCATCGGCTTTGGCAAGACGGTCAGACATGATTTGCAGTTGTTGCGGGATTTGCCGCAGTTTTCCGCGCTTGGCCACCCCGTTGTCGTAGGCACAAGCCGAAAGAGCTTCATCGGAAAAGTGACGGGGGAATCGGCGCGATCTGGCAGAGTCTTTGGAACGGCGGCGACGGTCGCCTGGGCGGCGGCGAACCAGGCGGGGGTGGTGCGTGTCCATGATGTGACGGCGATGTCTCAAGTGGTACGGATGATTCGGGCGATAAAAATCTAGGCTCAGTCTGAAAACTCCGCGCGGGCGATGCTTGCGGATGAGGGCGATCCTGCTTCGTTGCTCCTCCTCAGAGTATTTCCTTACCAATACGCTTCGTCGTCGCGCCTCGCATGCTCGCCCTCATCCGCGGCGCCTCGCAGCGCGGGGAGTTTCCAGACAGAGCCTTGGGTTTTAAGCTCGCCGGGCACGTAAATTCAGCTTTTTGTGGGTTGGTTTTAATTGTCGGGGCCCATTGTGGGCCGTATAGTCAGTCAACGTGCGTGGCATGTCCGCGGCGCGCAGCGGCGCTGCAGCAAATGCCTTGGCTCGGGGCCCGAACACAACACGATCGAATCGAAAAAATGCCCGACCAGTTTGTCGATTTTTCTGGCTTCTTTCGAGCGCTGCTCACCTACAACCCCTGGCAGGTCGCGATTGAGCTTTTTCTCATCGGGCTGGTGGTCTACTGGGTGCTGCGCTTCCTCCGCGGAACGCGCGGCGTGCGCATGCTCAAGGGCATCGCATTTGTCCTGGTCACACTATACGTAATCGTCGGCCTGCTCAGCACACATTTTGACTTGGCCCGGGTCCAATTCCTCTACAAGCAGTTTCTGACGTTCGCGGCCTTTGCGGCGCTCGTGGCGTTCCAACCTGAATTGCGCCGGGCATTGATGCAGCTTGGTGAGACGCGATTGTTCCGCGGATGGACGCAGCAGATTGATGAGGAGATCAATTCGCTGGTCGAGTCGGCGGTGTTCTGCTCGCGCCGAAAGATCGGGGCGCTGATTGCCATCGAGCGAGAAGTCGGGCTTGGGGGAATCGCAGAGAGCGGAACGCATCTCAATGCCGAGCTGTCGTCGGCTTTGCTGAACACGATCTTCTGGCCCAATTCGCCGCTGCATGATCTGGGCGTGATTATCAGTCAGGGGCGCGTGGCTTATGCGGGCGTGCAGTTTCCTTTGGCCGAGAGTGGCGAACTGGAGCGAGAGCTCGGCAGCCGGCATCGCGCAGCAGTGGGAATGAGCCAGGAAAGCGATGCGGTTGTTGTCGTCGTGTCGGAAGAAACGGGCGACATCAGCGTGGCAGAGCGCGGGCAGTTGATTCGCAAATTAACGGCCGAAGGATTGCGTGGCTTATTGGTTGAGCTTATGAGGCGAGGCGAATCGCATGGGCCCATTCGCGAGGCGGCTTAGAGTTTGAAGTTGTTGAAGGGGCCGCGCGGCGGCAAGCAGTTGTAAATGAGCTTGAGGATCATGCCTGAATCGTCAGTTAAAACCTCAGGAGAAGTGCTGGCTTACCGGTCTTCCACCCGCCCGCGCCGCTCGTTTGGCCAGCGCGTTCGCGGGTCGGCTCGAAGCTGGGCGCGGCATACCTTCTCGCGCGAAAGTTTGATGAGCAGCCTGCGGACATTTTTATGGGTCGTGCCGCTGACAGTGCTCATCTGGGTTTATGCGGAGCGCGAAGAACTGGGTCCGCCCGAGAAGGTGACATTCAAGTTTCAACTCGTGGATAGCGAGCCAGGAAGAATCGTTCGTGTCGTTGAAATGATCGATGGTAAGCCCGTACCGATTGAAGGATCACAGGTCACTGCCGAGATCACTGGGCCGCACGCGCGGCTGGAGAAGGTCGCCGGGCAATTGGTTGCTGGTGATGTTCAGATTCCGGTTCCCCATTTGGATCCGGGCGTTCATCCGCTGCAATCGAATTTCATTGCCGATGCTCCAGTTTTCAAATCGAATGGCATCACCTTCAACAGCATTATGCCTGCGGAATTGACCGTGCTGGTCGATCCGATGAAGTCGGTTGAGGTGGAAGTTCAGCCTAACCCCGACGCGCGCGATAGTCTGGCGAAAGTTGAATTTGAGCCGCGCAAGGTCCAGATTTCCATGCCGGAATCCTACGCCAGAGATCATCCTAGGGTGACAGCTTATGCAAATCTCACCGATCTGACGACGCCGGGCGCGCATCAAGAAGATGCCACCATCTCCCCATCGGTCACTGATCCCCATGTGACTTTGTCGATCGCCAGCGTTCACGCGATTTACACCGTCAAGAATAAAAACGTGGCGGGCGTGATCTCTGCCATTCCCGTCTGGCATACGCTTCCACCAAGCAACTTTTGGGCGACGCATCACGTTGATATGGCGCCAGGCTACGACACGATCCGAGAGGTTAACGTTGTTGGGCCGCCGGACGTTATCCAAAAGCTTCGTGACAACGCGTTGGCCGGCATCAAGGCGACCTTCGACGTGAGTTCGACAGACGGCGCAAATGCTGCCGGGGGCTATTTAAGTGCCCCGGTCCATATCGAACTGCCGCCGGGCGTTCGTCTGGCGGGCGAGCCTCCGACGGTTCAATATAAGGTCGTCGAGAACAAGCCCACCGATCAATAAGCGCGCCTGTCGGGCCCGGCTGTCCGTGCTACAATAGCCTTATGGAAGATTGGACAGCCTACGTCGAGCAAATCGGCCGCGCTGCGCGCCGGGCTGCGGAAAAGCTCGCGACGCTTTCGGGCAATACTCGCATTCAAGCACTTAAGCGCATTGCCGACGCCATTTCCGCGCAGAGTGATGCATTGATCGAAGCTAATTCGGCAGATGTTTCGGCTGCGCAGCAAGCCGGCCTCGCGCCGGAACTGATCGAACGGCTGAAGCTCAATCCCAAACGCGTCGCCTCGATGGCTCAGGGTGTCGCACAAATCGCCGGCCAAACCGATCCGGTGGGGCAGATTATCGAAGGCTACGTCCGTCCCAATGGGCTGCGGATCGAGAAAATGCGCGTGCCGCTGGGTGTCGTGCTCTTTTTCTATGAAAGCCGGCCAAATGTAACGAGCGATGCTGCGGCGCTGTGCCTCAAGAGCGGCAACGCCATCATCCTGCGCGGCGGAAAAGAAGCGCTCAATTCCAATCGTGCGATTGCTGGCATTATCAGTAATGCCCTGCGCGAGGCGGAGATCGATCCGGCTTCGGTGCAGCTTGTCGAATCGGCCGACCGAGCGCTCGTTCCGCATCTACTGAAGCTCGATCGATACATCGACTTGGTCATCCCGCGCGGCGGCGAGAGCTTGATCCGCGCGGTCGTGAAGGATTCGACAATTCCCGTCCTGAAGCATTTCACCGGCAATTGCCACATCTATATCGATTCGCAAGTGAATTCGATGGAGGACGAAGTCCGTCGCGTGTGCGTTAATGCCAAGACCAGCTATCCCGGGGGCGCGGTCTGCAACGCGGTCGAGCATCTGCTGTTTCATCGCGACAGTGCCGCTCGATTGCTCCCGCTAGTCTGCGCCGATCTGGCCGCGAAGGGCGTCGAAATCCGCGGCGATGAAAAGACGCGCGCCCTGCATCCGCAGGCAAAGCCCGCGTCGGAAAAAGACTGGGATACCGAGTATCTGAGCTTCATCATCGGAGTCAAAGTCGTCGATTCGATCGACGAGGCGATCGACCACATCAACACGCATGGCTCCCGCCACACCGACGCGATCCTGACCGAATCGATTGCGAATGCGCAAACGTTTGTGCAGCGCGTGGATAGCGCAAGCGTCATGGTGAATGCCAGCACCCGCTTCGCCGATGGCGGGGAATATGGACTTGGGGCCGAGATCGGTATCAGTACTGACAAGATGCATGCCCGCGGACCGATGGGGGCAGCGGATCTGACCACGTATAAATGGGTTGTTCGTGGTCAGGGGCACGTTCGTTAAATAGCCAGCGGATTTTAAGGAGTGGGAGCGGCTGGCGGTGGTCCAAGTCTCGCCAGTTCTTCGCGCGCCAGGGCAATCTCTCGATCTCCGTGCAGTTTCTCGATGGCGCGCGTCAGATGCGTCCTCGCCTTTTCATTTTGTGAGAGATAGCGGGCGTAAATTAGCCCCAGCATCAGCTCGACCTGCTCGACCTGCCCAGTTCTTGGATACTGCCGAAGATAGGCTTCGTATGCTTCGGCTGCCTGCGGATAAAGCTGCTGATGGGCGAGGTGATTGGCCACATCGAGCTGATTCTGGGCCGCCAATACCTGCTGCGGATCAACGACTTTCAGTTCCAGATACTGCTTTGCCGCCAGGTCCAGATCATGGGCAGAAATGGCCTGCGAAATCGCGCCGCGAAGCTCCATCACGCTTTGAGTCGTAGGGCTCAGTGGAGGCGGGGCAGCGCGATGATTGGGCGGATCGGTGACGCGCGTGTAATCGAAGGGATTGTAACCCTTGCTGACCATGTCTCGATATTGCCGGCGCCGATTCCATCTCTGCGCGAGGGCGACAATATCAAAGTGATCGCGCGGGAGCAGGTGAAATACGAGAAGCCCGGAGCAAACCATGATGCCATAGATCGTCCCGCCGATGTGGGCCATATGCGCCACTTGATCGCTGCCGGCAAAGTTCAGGAAGATGTCGTAGCCAAAGAAAAAGAGGATGAACCAGATGCTGGGCACGTCATACGAGCCGATGATGAAATACCAAAAAAAGACCGTCACATTCGATCGCGGCAGCAGCACCAGATAAGCGCCGGTCACCGCCGAGATCGCGCCGCTGGCGCCGACCATCGGCACGCCGTTCGATTGCGTTGCGACGTAGGCCAATCCGGAGCAGACGCCTCCAGCGAGGTAAAAAGCCAGGTAACCAATATGCCCCATCCGGTCGTTGACGTTGTTCCCGAAGATATAGAGGAACAGCATGTTGCCGGCGATATGAAGCCAGCCGGAATGAAGAAACTGGTAAGTGAAGAATTGATAGACTTCAGGCTGTCGTGACGAAAGAGCAAAATGATCCATCACATAATTGGCTCCGCCCTGATTGCCGGTGAACAGCGTCACCAGGAAGACAATCATGTTTGCCACAATCAGCGCCCAATTCATGTAGGGCGAGTGGCGGAGGGGGCTGTCGGTGCGGAGCGGTAAAAACATGGCGTCAATTGCCGAGCGTGGCGGAATCCTCAATGGCGGTCATTTAATCTCTTTCAAGAGCGTGACCCGTCGCCCGCCGCGGTCCCAGCGGACGCGCGTCATGTAGGATTCCATCAGCAGAATACCGCGGCCGCTGCACTTTTCGAGATTTTCGTCGGCGGTGGGATCAGGCACATGCTGGCGATCGAAGCCGGTACCCTCGTCTTCAACGGTCACCTTCAACCGCTTGGCCGAAATCTGCGCTTCAATTTTGACCTTTTTGTCGGGATCGAGTCGGTTGCCGTGCTTGATCGCATTGGCCAGCGCTTCTTCCAGCGCCAGCTTGATGGCAAAGAAGCCGTGCCCTTCGAAGCCATGCCGAACGACCGAATCGAGAATTTCCTGTTGTACCCTGGCCCCCTGGCTCATCTCCGAAGGAATGACATAAGAAAGCCGTTCGGCAGCCGATGATCGGCGGGAAGGGGGGGACTTGGGGCCTTTAGGAGCTCGGCGCGAACGTGGCTGGCGAGGTTTCTGCCCGCCACGACGTTTCGAACCGCCCACATTCATTCTGGTTTCTCTAGGAAGGCAAGTGATTCGATGTAATGCTTGCCGTAAATGATCCGCCTCGGCCGAGCCATCTCGCAAATGTCGCGCCTCTTTTTGGCAAATCACTGGTTAAAGCTGGCAATCGCCTCGTCGCGGGTCGGCAAAATCTTGAAGAGCTTATTGAGCTTCGTGATGACGAAGACTTCCAGAATCTGCGGCTTGATGTTCGTCAAGCGTAACTGGCCGCCGCGCTCGCGGATTTTGTTGTTGGCATTGATCAGCGTGCCCAGCGCGGCACTGCTGAGATGATCGACGGCAGCAAAGTCGAGCAGCACCTTTGGGTTTTCGCGTTCCTCGATCAGCGAGGTCAGGGTGTTCCCGATCTCGGTGATGTTGGCCTCGTCCAGGATGCGGTTGTTGGTGAACTCGACGATGCGGATGTCCTTGAAATGGGTCACCGCAACGGGCGGAATGGGTTCAGCCATGCCAGTTTCCTTCAGGTGAAGAGCGCGCATCAGGAGCATGTCGCGCCGACCACCGGCCGACAGTCAAACAAAGCCGGTGACCGGAAAAACCACGATGGCCAGACAGGTCCCTGCCGCCGCGCCCTCGTTATATCGTATCTCAAAACGTACGACCCGCATTATACGGTGTCAAGTTTGGCCGGTTAATCGTCAGGATGGCAGACAGTCCAAGAAGCAGGGCAAGTGCGAGCAATACTCGAGTTAGATCGAAGCCGTGGGATCCTTCGGCCAGCGCCGCCGAGAGTTGGGCAGGCCATGTGTTGTCTACAAAGGGCTTAAATTCGACGACTGGAGCATTGACGGCCACGTTTTGCCCGTCGATTGGCCTCTTATAGAGGCCCGGCCATTGACCGCTTACCGGTGCGGGTGAAAGTCCAGTGGGCGAAACCATCTGCCAAGCCGGATTTACATCGGTCAACGGATGGCTGATATAGCCTTGGCCCCCCGCACCGACCCAATCCAGCAGGTTGGCCCAGAAGATCACGAAGTCAGGTGTGCGCTCCCATGCCGGCGAATCGAAGCCGATCCAAACGGCGCGATGGGGCTCGGTGCGGTAGGCCGCAAGGATTCGGTCGCCCATGGAAATCAGTGGCGTCCATCCTTGCGGCGCTCCAGAGGAAATCATCAAGCCATCGGCGGAAATGGATTTTAGATCAACATGTTCGAGGATCGGATGGCTGGCAAACGATAACGATTGGAATGGAACGGACTCGCGCGATTGGGAAACGACGATGCCCGTGCCGTCATCCGGCAAGTCTTGAAGCGATCCGCATACCCGCACAATCTCGGCGCCGGTCGTTGGCGGGCGGTTTCGCGAATAGACTTCGATCATCCGTTGGATGCCTGGGCCAAGCGTTGTCTCAATTTGCACTTTAGGAAAGGAGCCCTCGCGCACGAGCCATGCATGATTGCTGGCTGGAGCGCCGCCATTAACGAGGCTCGCTTCGATTCGGTCGCCAAGATTCTTTGAATCGAAAAAATAACTTGCGCGCTGGCCGCGCGGCGGAAGATCGACCGCCCGACTCGATGTTTGGTTATCGGTTGTGATCTGCACCGTTGCTTTGGGGCGAGCCGATTCATTCAGCAATTCCACCATGATTTGTGCCGCTGGCTTGTCGCGGGCCGCAAGCCGCGAAATCAAGATGGCATCAGCTGAAGTTGATGGCGGGCATTCGATCAGGCGAGGATCGGAAATATCAATCGGCTGATCTGAAATCACGATTACCAGACCGGTGGATTCTTTGAGCTTCTGGTAGACCGTCGCGACCAAGGCATCGCGAGTATCGATCGCGGTCACCGGCATTGCGTCGATCAGTGATCTCCAGTTGCTCACGCGGGCCGTCGTTTCGCTGCCGGGAACGTCAACCAAATAAATGGCGGTCCAAGAAGACAGTTCTTTTGAAAGATGCTCCTCGACCAGTCTCGCCACCTGTCCAAATTGCGGCTCATTTCCAGCCGACATCGTGATCCCGCGATCGACGATGATGGTGATCGATTGACCTCCCGCCGGCCAACGTGAATGAGGTCTTCCGGCACCCAGGATCGCCAACAGCGCCGCCACCATCGCCAGCACCACCCACGCCGGCGGCCATTGAAACCCGCGCCGGGGCGGCTGAGTCTTTTCCGCATCCTTCCAAAATGCCACGAACGGCACGGGCACCCGCCGTCGTCTTCCGCGCAGCAGCCAGACCGCCAGCGCCCCCCAGGGCGCCAGTCCAATCAACCACCACGGTGCGGCAAAGAACATGATCGCCCGTTTTACCAGCGCCGATGCGAGATATCGCCAGAAAGTTTCTCGACAATTCGGTGGCCGCCATTGGCTTTGGCCAACGCGGTTAAAGATTCCGTGTAAATGGTCTTGTGTGCGTTGCCGCGCAGATGAATATTCGCTGCCGGCAAATGCGAACGAATCCTTCCAAACCAACTTGGGACATCATGAAAAAGAAGCTATTGGGCGCTGCGTTGATGGTCGGGATGATGGCGGGTCTTCCTGTGATGGCCTCGGCACAAACGCCGCCCAATCAACCGGCTCGCCCGGCGCGGCGAAATCGCCCCCAGCCTCCCACGCGCGATGCGCACACGCCCGGCTATGTCGAAGCCAAGGAACTTCCCGATGGCACCGTTCCGCCGCCCAATGCCGACGGGAACTTCATCATCGGCCCGACGCATCCGCGCGCCCCGGAAATGACCGCCAAGGATGATGTGCCTCATGGCACGGTGACGATGATCACGATGAAATCGTCCGACAGCAAAATCTATCCCGGCATCGCTCGCGAGCAGGGGACCTTCGGCACGCCTGATCCGGAAAATCCGGCCAAGCTGAATGTGACCACCAGTCACCCGGCGGAATACACCCGCCGCGTGGCGGTGTATGTGCCCAAGCAATATAAGGCGGGAACCGCCGCGCCGTTCATCGTCGGCGCCGATGGGCCGGATCGTTCGCTGTTTACCGCCCTCGATAATCTCATCGCCGAGCACAAGGTGCCGGTGATGATCGCGATCTCCATCAGCAACGGCAGCGGCGATGCGCAGGGCAGCGAACGCGGCCTCGAATATGACACCATGTCCGGCCTCTATGCGGAGTTTGTCCAGAAAGAAGTGCTGCCGCTGGTCGAATCCAAGTGCAATGTGAAACTGACGGATGATCCCGAAGGCCGCGCGACGATGGGCGGAAGCTCAGGCGGCTCCTGCGCCCTCATCATGGCCTGGTACCATCCCGAATGGTATCACCGCGTGCTCACCTACTCCGGGACCTACGTCAATCAGCAGTGGCCCTACAACCCGCAGACGCCAGGCGGCGCCTGGGAATTTCATAAGAGTCTGATTCCGAATAGCCCGGCCAAGCCAATTCGTCTCTGGATGGAAGTTGGCGATCGCGATCTGCTCAATCCCAATTCCATGCGCGACAATATGCATGACTGGGTGGTGGCTAACGAAGAAATGGCCAAGGTGCTGGCCGCCAAGGGGTATCACTATCAGTTTGTCTTCGCCAAAAATGCCGGCCACACCGACGGCAGTGTGAAGCAGCAAACGCTGCCTGAAGCGCTCGAGTATCTCTGGCAGGGATACTCGGCGCCCGCGGCAAAATAAGATCGCTGAGATAGCGGCGATGCTGATCCATTCCCTCTCCCGGTACTCCGGGGGAGGGTAGGGTGGGGGTTCCTGAAATTCCGCGGGCCCTTGTTACACCCCCCTCCCCAGCCCTCCCCCGGATTACCGGGGGCGGGAGGAATGCCCATGAAAGTACCGAGCGCACGAGAAATGAGCTGATGCGTCAACGATCTTGAATGGCGAAACTGTCGCCCTGGGCATGATTGGTGAAGTGCAGCCGAAGTATTCCATCACTGTACTGGTATCCCTCCGCGCCCATTGGCTTGCCATCCATTTCGATGGACTCAGGTTGCTGCGGCATCGCGACACATACCATCGCCTGGCTTCCTTCCAGCCCGTCAGCGTGGAATGAAATCGACTTTGCCCCAACTACCTGATCGTGCACCCGGCACGCAGCTGCAATGATGCCTCGATGATCCTTGGGCATCGAATCCAAATCGATCAGCACAGCCCTTCGTCCGGATGAAATAGAAAATTCCTTGACAGTCGATAGAGAAGAATCAAACAACGAGATGAATCTCCCGCGCAATACGACCGGCGGGAGATCGGCTCCCGTTTCCTCCAACCCAGCGGCAATCAGATACGGCCCGCGCCGAAGGACGAGGGCCGAAGATTCTTTCCACGGAAGCTGCACTGCATCGGCCGCCTGCTCGGTCCATCTACGAATCTGATCCGAGCCCTTGGGTTGATAAGTCAGGCCCGCAGGAGAAGCCGATTCGAAGAGCAACGCGCCGCGCCCTACGCGATGCAGCCCTTGCGCATCCGCTGGCACTCCAAGCAGCTTGAACAAATGCTCCCGTGGCGTTTTGAATTTCTCTTTCCCTTCATTCCACCATTCGCGCACGGTGTTAAACGGATCCTTGTCATCATCGATCACCACCAGCGCGCCGCCCGCATTCACCCACCGCGCCAGCACATCATGAAATTTCGGATCAGGTGGCTTCTGCCCCTGATACGTGAGCATCAGCAACTTATAGCGATCGAGAAATCCGGGCTCGGTGGCGTTTTCAACCTGCACCGGTTCGACGGGCATCCCGCGCTTGAGCAGTGGTAGGGCAAGGCCAAAGAAATTCCCCAGATGTTGATCGGAAGCGTTCGCGCCGCCGCGCTGAAACATGAGCGTATCGGACACCAGCACGCCTATTCCCTGCGTTCCCGCCGCTTCCCATCGCGTGTCGCTCGTCGGCTGCTTCATGTCACCCATCGCGGAGATGACTGCCTGAAGCTCGGTTTCGTAATCTTTTGGAATTGGGTCGCGCCGGCGCGATTGCGCGGATGAGCGATATCGCCCCAGAAAAATCCGCTGCGGCCAGGGCATGATCTCATACCGCCAGACCTCCGGCTGCAGGAGCGACGCCGTCAGCGTGCTTTCCCAGTTGGCGCGATAATCCTCCCACGTATGCCGCGGATTATCTTCGACCGGATCGTTGAGGTACCAGACCCGTCGGCCGCTGGCGCGCACGAGATTCTGCATCGCGCCATATTCGAGAAAGGCAGAATCAAAGGTGCGCTCGCGAAGTTTCCCATCGTAGACATTGGGCGTGCGCGCGGTGCCGGTCCAGACCTGGGCGACGTATCCATCGCAGCCGACGTTGATCAGTGAGGACTCGGGGCTGACGATTCGCCAGTCGGCATAGTTGATCAATGAGTGCGTGGCGACGTAGCAGGGGATCTCCCGGCCATGTGCTTTGGCATATTGATGCACCGCATCGAACACCTGCGACAGCGCCTGCCGATAAAGCAGATATTTGAGCTTCGAAGCTCGATATTGCGCCTCGGGCGAAGAATCTGGCGCTTGCCAAGTTTCGTGATAGTAATTTTGCCATTGCCGCTTGAAGTTGGGCTCCCATCCAGTCTCAACCCAGAATTCCGGCTCCTCGAGGCACACGGCCTGCGCCCCGGCATCGAGCGCGCGAAGCACGCCTTGCGATAAATACTTGCCATAGTCTTCGCCGGGCGACATGTAATAGACATCATTCCCATGCCCCTTGGCCGCGCCATTCTTGAGCATCTGCTCTTCGTCTTCGTGTTTGGTGCCGTTCCATGAGCCGTGCACGTAATCCTGGTAATCGCCCCAGGCCACGCCGGTCATGACATAGACGCGATAGCCATGGGATTTCCATTCATTCAGCCGCGTCGGCAGCGACTTGCCGATGCCGTACACCATCGCCACGTCGGCATTTAAATCGACGCGCGGCGACCAGGGGCCGGACGTCTGAAAGGAAAGACGATCCTCGGCGATCGCGCGATCGACCGGCGCGGGAGCCGGATCGGCCGCATATAGAGCGCCGGCTGATGCGATCAGCACAGCAACAAACAAAAGCGATTTGAACATGCAGCCATTACCGTGCAGCGGGCGGGGCGTTTTTGGATTTGGCGTTGCGTCATCTGCGCAGCCAAAGCGATATTGGAACGATGCCAAGCCTGCTGCAAAAAGCCATTGATCTGGCCGTTCGCGCTCATCGTGATTCAGAGGATCCGCCCGGCGAGCCATACATCATCCATCCGATGCGCGTGATGCTGAAGGTGTCTCAGACGGAGGACGCCCATCAGGATGAGCAATTGCGCTGTGTGGCGATTTTACACGACACGCTGGAGCGCACGGATCTGAAAGCCGACGATCTCAAAGAAGCGGGAATGCCCAAAGAAGTGGTTCAGGCAGTGCGCCTGCTGACGCATGATGACGATGTGAGCTTTTCCGATTATGTCATCAAGCTCAAGCCCGAGAGGCTCGCACGAGCGGTGAAAATCGCCGATCTGATGGACAATGCCGATCTTCGCCACGTCACGTTTCGGCCGGAGAAGAACAAAGATCGCAAACGAGTGATTCGGTATGCCGCGTCGTACAAGTTTTTGACCGACCAGATGAGCGAAGAAGAGTATCGACGGGCGATGAAAGATGCCGAATAATTTCGGCCTGTTTGATTCCTACCAATCCCTCGACTCCGCAAGCACCGGCTTGATATCGACGATTGGTGTCCCATCGATCGCCTCGAGCGGCCCAACCAAAAGTTGGCAGCCATCGATCTCCAGGACTTTCACTCGATGAAGTCCCAGCGGATTGGGCCGATCGGGTGACCGCGTCGCAAAGACGCCGCGCAGCGGATTGTTCTTGTCGCCTCGTGGATGAACTTTCAGCACGTCGCGGTGCGACTCGTGCAGGTATGTAATGACAATGATCTGATCATTCTTTGCGATTCCTTGAAGCGCCGGTGAAAGCGATGGATCGATTTCGATCCAGGCATTGGGCGCGCCATCGGAGCCTTGGCGGGGGGCATCGCGCCGATCGCGAAGTTCGGATCGAACAAATCCGATCGGGCGAAGGGTGAAATCGTTATCTGCCATGGAAGAATATTCTACCGACACTCAACGAATCATTTCATAATCCAATCACGCGACGGGCTGCGGCATTGCGCCGGCATCAACTCCCGTGGATTCATCCATCCGCCGGCTGGCGGGGCGAAGCGCCCACGACGCGACGACGATCAAAATGATGATCAGGGGCGCGATCACCTTGTTGATCGGGTCACCGGTGAATGCATGCGATGCTGCCGCGCCACTGAGATCGAAGAACATCCCCGCGTACGCCCATTCCTTCAATCGCCCGCCGCGCGGCGACAGAATGACAATCCCGCCCAACACTTTCCATACGCCCAGGATGACCATGAAGTAGGGCGGGTAGCCTAGATGTGTCATGCCCTGCAGGGCGAAATCCGGACGAAGCACATCGGCAACCCCGCCAGAAAGAAACACGAACGCAGTCAAAGCCGTGGCGATCCAATAAACAATTGTCTTGGCCATTCCTGAACTCCCAAATCGCGAAATCCGCATCAAACTGTTATCCCTGCGCGCCGGCTGCCTGTGGTTTGCATTCGGCAAATCCCTGCAGCATCGACAGCAGCCACGGCCAGCCGCGGTAATTTTCGCGCGTGCGTTCTGAAGTAAGACCTGAGTGCGTCAGCTTCACAGTGGTCGCACCATCCGCTTCGGACAAATCAAAACGGACGACCGTCACCGGCGCTTCCTGATCCCAGTCGGCCTTCCATGTGAACTCGATGGAACGCGGGCGATCGACCGAGCGGTATTCGCCGCGAACGACAAACGGCTTTCCGCCCATGCCGGTCCCGCTCATCATCCAGGCGCCGCCGGGACGAAGGTCCGATTCCATATGCGTGGCCTGGAATCTTCCCGCGGCTCCCCACCATTGGGTTCGCTTTTGCGGGTCCATGAGCGCTTCAAAAACGCGGTCAGCCGATGCCTTGATGACGATTTCCGCAACGATGGTGTCGCTCGATTGAGCAGCTTTCATGGATTTTCCTCGACGAATTTCTTGAGGTTATTGAGGGCCTGGTCCCAGAGGATTTCGTAATCGTGCAGCCAGTCTTTGACCGCTCGCAGCGGTTTTGGGTTGAGCTGGCACATTCGCACCGTGCCTTGCTTGCGCGTCGTCACGAGCCCCGCCGACCGCAGCAGCCGCAGGTGCCGCGAAATCGCCGGCCGACTGGTTCGGAAATTAGAAGCGATGTCGCCCACCGGCCGGCTGCCTTGCCGGAGCAACCCCAGAATCTCCCGGCGCGTTGGGTCGGCGATCGCCCTGAAGACGGCTGCTTCATCTTGTCGTTTAACCGTAACCATTTGGTTACATAATATGTAACTTTTCGGTTACCTAAAGTCAAGCACATTCTCTACGGGAAAACAGCTTCGCCTTGGAGAAGGGAAATGACCTGCAGCCCGGCAGCGCTATCGCTTTGCCCGCTTTTTGGCTTTCGGCTTGCGCGGGCGCCGATCAACCCAGCCAGTCCCCTGTTGGAAGACGCCGACCAGGCGATCGCCGTGGAGGACCACCTCGAAGCCGTGATCGGGATCCCATGCACATTCACCCTGGACCTCGAGGTATGCCATGCCGTCTCGTTCCTCGGTTGTCACGGCAACGCGCGTGATCCAGATTCGCTCGGCGGCCTGGTCCGGCGTCATGCCACGGGGCATCACAGCGTCGATACCCGGCGGATCATCGAAGTTTGACGAGTCACTAGCCTTACGAAACTCGTTGCAATCGTCAGCGACGGCGCGAAGTACCTTGGCGCAAATCGCCGCTTCGTTCTCCGCCAGGTAAGAGAGGGCGCGCCTCGCCGCCGGCGTGGGAGCGTCGCCATATCCGCCCACCTCGTCCAGAAATCCGCGGCGAGAAGGCGCTTTCTCACCGAAGCTCCGCTCCTTGTATTTCGGCCGGATGAATAGCTTCGCCAATGAAGGCAGCTTCAGCTTCACACTCCAGTCGAAACAGTCGCCGGGCTCGAGATTCAAGACCTGTTTTCCCGTCACCACCGTTTGCGCATCGGCCATCCGATAATCGTTGGTCGCTCCCGAAGATTTGGGCTGAGCCTTTTTTGCCAGTTTCCTTTGTCGGGATTTAGACATTCTCTAACCTCCGCACGTTTCGTTTCGCCGAACGGGCCTGTTCTATCGAATCGCAGCAATCAAAGCAGCATCGGAAGCGCACAATACACGTCCGTGAAATCCAGCATTTCAAGATCTTCGCGGTGCATCAGAAAATCGAGAAACATGCCGTCGCCGAAGTCCAAGCCGATCCGGCTGTTGGGCCGGAACATGAAAAGCAATTGGAGTTCATCCGCCAGTGCCTGAATCTTTTCGTTGTTTTCCTGGATCCACCGAACGCCGGGAAGGTGCTCCTGCATCTCCCGGCGATAAGACTCGGACCCTTTGAGGGATGTGAGCCCCCCATCAGTCGAAGCCTGGAGATCTTCGTCCGGCACAAACACGTCGTCCCACACAAACTCGGGATGGCCCAACTCCGTGATCGCATATTCGCGAGGAAGATCGAACTCGCACTGAAACGAAAATCCGCCGATCTGTCCGTCGATGCCGTCTCTGGGGCCATAGTTGTCGATGCCTGGAGTCAGCTTCTGCTGGAGTTTACCCAGACCCTTGTTGAGTCCTTGTTTTTTGCACAATCGTTCAAACGCCCAGCTCGAAAGCGGCAATGCGACGCTTGGCGCGAAGGTGAGGGCCGCGGTGCCCAGCTCCCCCCAGCCATACTTTGGCACGTAGTCCGATTTGGGCTTGGATCGCGGCTGGAGCTTTACTCCGGCTTCGCGATAAATGATGGCCGCGCTCGTGCGCGTCATTTCCGTGTTGCGCACGAAGACCCACAAGTGACCACTCTTCGGGAGCGCCAATCCATGCCCGTCAGGAACTTCCGCCAGGTTGAACTGCGCCAGAAAGTCTGCCTTCCCGGCTCGTCGTCCCTCATCGTCTTCTCCGTCCGGCCACTCCTCCGAATCGGGCAAGTCCGGCTCCCCGCCCAGCTTGCTCGCCCCCGGCGGCAATACTTCCTTTGGCTGATTGTAAAAAAAGTGAACGCATTCACGCGCGTGAGCCAGCAGAAGCTCACTGTGATTCGCTAACCCCGACTCCTCCACCGCCTTAAGAAAGCTGGACCGAAGCGCAGGCCGCAAGGAATCTGCGCCGGGATTGCTCGAAGCCATGCGTTGCTCCTCCGAAGGGCATCTAATTACGCTTTACTTTTAATCAGAAGTGTTCGGCGCTCATCTTATACGGAAAAGCCGATGCTGCTTCCAGTTTCCAAAAGGCAATCGCTAACATGGAAAGGCCCCCATTCCGCTGTGACGTTTGCGAGCGCTCGCCAGGTTGTCTCGCAGCCACAACGTCAATAGAATCAATACCCGTTAGTTGTACCGCGTGGAGGTCATAATGCCCGCACTTTCAAAAGAACAAGCCACCGAGAGACTTGCTGAGGCTATTGAGAAGGCGAGGGCGACCGCGCTATCGGAAATCTTTTCCGAGCTTTTTCCGGAGCGATCTGCGGCCGAGATCCCCAATGCCAGTGACCTCGCTGGGCATGTGCGGGAGGGGCTTGAATGGGAGGAGATCGTCGATCTCTGGAACGTCGTGTTTCCCAAAGACCGCAATGTCTGGTACGACGAGGAAGACGACAAGCTTCATTACGATGAGCAACTCGTTGGATACGCCGACGCGGGCTGACGACGAGCTTCGCCGCAACACTTCCTGGGGATTAAAGCTTGCCCGCGACGGCCCTGTCACATTTCAGCGAAGACATCCAGCGAGCCAGGGCGATTGTTGTGCACGCAGGCCCGCTCCCAGCGACAACGGACGCCGAAAAACTCCTGCGCTCCGACCTGCTGCGAAGCGGTTGGATGTTTGCGGTTGGCGCGCTGGACGCGTATTTCTGCGACGCCTACACCGACCTCGTTGCCTCAATGGCCAACTCGAAAAGCCGCCAGCCGGGGATCATGCTGCCAGATTGGGCTTACGAAATAAAGTTCCCGTTGCGCGCAGTGATTGAAGAGTATGACAACGCGAATTGGCGATGGCGCATGGCCGCGCGGAAAATGATGGAACGGGAAAACGTGATCAGCCTCGCCACTATTCAGACGCTTTTCAACAAGTTTTTCCGGCGCGATCACAAATTCTTCCGCGATTTGCTCGATCACTGGATGAGCCGGACGGACGCGAGGATCCGGCTTTTTGGCATTTCTCAGGTTGATTACCTGGCCTTGGCCGACCCCGATAAACGCGCGGCACGGGCAGCGGCGGTAGATCAATTCGAGGAACGGTTTCGCACGATCTTTCAACGCCGTCACGACTGCATTCACAACTGCGATCGGGCACGGGTGACGCCGCAACCGCTCGATAAACCCGGGACCGTGTTGAAGGTCATTCAGGATATCGAGTTCCTTGTGAATCGCTGCGATGAACACATCAACGCCGAATTTTACGAGTTCCTCGTCAGTGTCGGATGCTCAGCAGCGACGATTGCGCAGACCGGATACACGGGGCATTGAGTTGCGATGCTATGCAAAAGGATTGTTGCTGCGGATCGCCTTTAATTGGGAGGACTGATGTCTGCCGCTCGAATCGCTTTATTGCTGGCGCTTTTACTACCCGCGATTGCAGCCGCCTCCGAACCGGAAATTGCGGATGTCTTCGTGCCCAAGGCCGACGGGTTCAAGTCGATCCGCATCCCGGCGGTCGTCGCGTCGAAGGGCGGCATGCTGCTGGCCTTCGCCGAGGGGCGCGCCGCCAATGTGGACCAGGCCAACAACAAGATCGTCCAGAAACGCAGCAGCGACGGCGGAAAGACGTGGGGCAAGCTCGCCATCCTCGTCGACGATGGTAAAAACGCGATGAACAATCCGTGCGCCGTCGTTGATCGCGGGAGCGGTCGGCTGCTGCTGATGTATCAGTCCTATCCTGCCGGCCTCACTGAGCAAAGCCGCGATCTCCATGGGGGATATGTCGGCGACCAGGTCGTGCGGGCCTGGCTCATCACCAGTGACGATGACGGCGCGAGCTGGTCGAAGCCGCGCGAAATCACGACGCAGGTCAAACGCGCCAAGGCGACGACCGTCACCAGCGGGCCGGGAATCGGAATCCAGCTTCGTCACGGCAAGCACGCCGGCCGCATCCTGTTTCCCTTCAGCGATGGTCCGTACGGACTCTGGAACATCTACGCCGCCTACAGCGACGATGGTGGCAGGACCTGGGCGATGGGCGACGACGCGCCCGGCAATCTGATCGACGACGGCAAGGGCGGGAAAATCAGCAACGTCGATGAGGCGCAGTTCGTGGAGCTGGGCGACGGCTCGATCCGGTTCAACGTCCGGCGGTGGGGCGGAAAACCGCTGCGGAAAACCTGCGTGAGCACCGACGGCGGGGCCACCTGGTCCAAGATTCAGGATGTGCCGGAACAGGCCGACCCCAACTGCATGGGCTCCATCTTCCGATACACCGATCCGGCCGACGGCTCCAGGAGCCGCATCCTGTATTGCGGCCCGCAAAGCACCCGTCGCGAAAACGGCGCCGTTTTCCTGAGCTACGACGAGGGAAAAACCTGGCTGGTCAAGCGCGTGCTGTCGAGCGGCGGCTTCGCCTATTCCTGCCTGACAGCGCTTCCCGACGGCGTCATCGGCTGCCTCTACGAGGTGCCACGGAGCGGCAAAATCCTCTTCGCCCGCTTCACCCTCGACTGGCTGACCAACGGCAAGGACCATCTCGAAAAGAGGCCGAAATAGGATGGCAGCGATTTGCGGTTTGACGGAATAATCATCAATGATGCGAGAGATGCTTCAATTGCGGGCGTGGCTGGTCGATTCCGAGCCGGAACTGGTCTGGCGGCAATTCGTCATTGACCCGCGGCTGACCCTCGAGCAATTACACACGGTGCTGCAAATCGCCTTCAGCTGGCAGAACGAACATTGCCACCAGTTCCACGAGCAGGATGGCCGGCGCTACGGCCGGCCCAACGCCGCTGATGAGGATGTCATCGATGAGCGAAAGCTGCAGCTTGGACAGGTTTTCGACCATGACCGTAAACGCATCGCCTACGAATACGACTTTGGCGATTCCTGGATCCATGCCGTCGAGCTTGAGAAAAAAGTAGATGGCGAAACGTTCGACTATCCCACCAACACCTTTATTGAAGGCGGGAAAAGCGTCTTCTCCGGAAAACCCCGCGCGGCAATCTGCGTCGCAGGCGCGCGCAACGGCCCGCCCGAAAACTCCGGCGGCCTCGATGGATATTTCCGTATCCTCGACCTGTTCGAACACCCGAAAGCCCGTCGCTCAGAAGAGCAAGAGGAACTGCTCGAATGGCTCGGAGATTGGGATCCCACCCGCTTTGTTCTCGGTGAAATCAATCAGAATCTGGGAAGGGTGAGGGTGAAGAAGGGGGGAGCTGGCCGGGGCGGGCGGGTCCAAACAAGAATTCCTTAAATGGGGTTTCGGCTGACGCCAATGCGATTGAGAAAGTACCGGCATGAAGCTGGATCAGATTGAGCCCGGCTTAGATCGCGCATCATCCGCCTCAATCCGTTTGCTCATAATCACGCTCCGGTAGTTCGCCAACTTCCATTGCGTATATTCGATGAAACGGTAGCCACGCCTGGTGTAGAAGCGGATCAGATCATGTGCCGGCTCGGCGGTGTCGAGGGCGATTTCCGCCGCGCCGGTTTCGGCGGCGCGGCCTTCGGCAATCGCCAGCAGCCTCGACCCGATTCCGCGATTCTGCAACGTCGGCTCGACCGCGAATTGGCCGAAGCTTGAAACATCCGGATGGTCGTACCATGGCGTGCCAAGGGTTTGCTGAGCGCTTCGCCAGAGGATCGTTCCGATTATCTGGCCATCCCGCATCGCCAGATAGCATTCGCCCTCGCCGATGCGCTCTCGCGTCGTCTCCTCATCCTGGTGTGAAGCGAGAAATCTCATTCCCCGTGCGGCCAGCGAGCCATAGGCGCGATGAAGAAGCTCGGTCAGCTCCGCGTAGTCGTCATCTGGACGAATGAGCCGAATCTGGAAGTCGCATGAATCGGTCCGAGCCATTGGCTTCGAAGTTTACCGACGGTGACGTGGAATCGTGAGGCCCCAGCCATACTTCGCAATGTTGTGGATCACAATCACAAACGCCCTCGATCCCGGCAAGAGATAGAGGGCGTAGTTTTAATACAAAGCTCTGCGAAGTGGGCCAAAGATTGGCCCCCATTCATTATCGGCGCTTACGGCTGGGGCGTTTGGTCAGCGTGAGTGCCGCCAGACCAAAAAGAGCCAGCGATGTCGGCTCGGGGGTAGGGGAGGTGGTGATAACGGAAAAATTGGTGGGAGCCGCGCTGGTATACAGGCTTTGGGCGTCGGGCGGGTTCAAAAAATCGCTGCTGTCGTCCAGGTCATATGAGTTGTCGTTGGTGTAGGTGCTGGGAATAGCGGGATTGGCAGCGCCCGCGGTGAAGACGGTCGTTTGACCGGGCAAAGAACTGGCATGGATAGTGATGACGCCGAGGAACACCTCCGATACGCCACTGACTTGCGGGCCTGCTTCGACCCCCACGAAATCCGGGCCCCCGACTTGGAAGCCGTCGGTCATTTCGGTGATGGTGGCAGAGCCGGGAGAATTCACCATGGCTGTCGAAGAGGGATCATCGAAGCCGGTCGGAACCGAGCCGGAGTTGGGCGATGCGCTGGTGATGGACGTCTGGGTCGATCCGGACACTCGCTGAATGCCGATCCCCGCGGACGACAATCCATCTTCACTGCCGATGAGCGAGTTGGCGGAGTGATCGCTGTTGACTTCCTGCAGGAAGAGGTTCACCGTCAGATTGCTGCCGGGGGCGACGGTGTAGGAATTCTGACCGGCTGTATAAAAGTAGCTGTAGGTTGTTGCTTGAGCTGACACCGCCATAGCCAAAACAGCGGAAAGTCCCAGACCCATCAGCCCCGTACGCATTTTCTTCGAAACCATTGTATTTCTCCCGAAATGATCGATACCGATGCATTTGAACGGAGAGAGAACAGAATGTCAAGGCAACCAAAGCCATCATTTTGACATATGTACATGATACATTTGGAACACCTGTTCCACCGAACTCAACATTAATTGAATTCTGGTAACAGATTATTTGTCAATCACTTATGGAGAAACCGCGATGAAAATTGTGACACTTGGGGCGCGAAAAAAGTGTTCCACTGTCCACTGTTCCATTTCGTCCCACCTGAGGGAACGGGACAAATCGGGACGGCAAAACGAAGCGACCCCCGGAGATGAATCCGGGGGTCGCGGGGAAAGCTTGGGATACGTCCGACCTGCTGTTCGACTTAGCGAATGAACAGCATTTCGCGGTAAGTCGGCAGGGGCCAGATGTCGTCGGCGACGAGGGTTTCGAGCTTGTCGCCATGCTTGCGGAGCTCGGCCATGCCGGTGACGACATGGTCGCGCATGTGCTTCGCATGACCATAAGCGTCGCCATCACCATGATGATCGATCGCTTTTTCCAGCGAGTTGATGGCGCGCTGGAAATCGTTGATCGTGCTGACGAGGGTGCCGAAAGTTTCCAGGCCGGCCGGTTGAGCGGCGCCGGCAGCCTTCGCGGCCGCGATCGATTCGCCAACTTCCTTCTGATACCGCAGCGCGGCAGGAAGGATCATGGTCTTGGCCATGTTCAGCGCGGTTTGCGCTTCGATGTCGATCGTCTTGACGTAGTTCTCGGCAAGGATGTTGTAGCGGCTCTGCAGCTCGCGTTCGCTGTAGACCTTGTACTTGCTGAGCAACTCGACATTTTCCTTCTTGATCACCGACGCCAGGGAATCGACGGTGTTTTTGAAGTTAGGCAGGCCGCGCTTCTCGGCTTCCTTGTGCCAGTCTTCGCTGTAGCCGTTGCCGTTGAAGATGACCTTCTTGCTTTCCTTGATGATCTTGGGAAGCAGTTCCTGCACCGCCTTGGTGAGATCTTTCCCGCCCTTGGTGGCGGATTCGAGCTCGGTGGCGATGTAGTCGAGCGACTCGGCGACGATCGTGTTGAGGATGGTATTTGCGCCGGCGATGTTGGCCGACGATCCGACGGCTCGGAACTCAAACTTGTTGCCGGTGAATGCGAACGGGCTGGTTCGGTTACGATCGCCCGCTTCGCGCGGAAGCTTGGGGAGAACCGAAACGCCAGTCTCGAATTGGCCGCCTTGCTTGCTGCTCTTGGCGCCGCCTTTTTCGATCTGATCGATGATGTCGTTCAGCTGCTCGCCCAGGAAGATCGAGATGATCGCCGGCGGAGCTTCGTTAGCCCCCAGGCGATGATCGTTTGCCGCCGACGCGATCGAAAGGCGCAGCAGATCGGCATACTTATTAACCGCGCGGATGACCGCCGCACAGAACACCAGGAACTGGGCGTTGTCGTGCGGATTGTCGCCGGGGTTGAGGAGGTTTTCGCCGTCGTCGGTGCTCATCGACCAGTTATTGTGCTTACCTGAACCATTGATGCCCGCGAAGGGCTTTTCATGCAGCAGGCAGACCAGGCCGTACTTGTCGGCCACGGCGCGAAGCGTCTGCATGACCAGGTTCTGGTGATCGGTCGCGAGGTTGGAATTCTCGAAGATCGGCGCGATTTCATACTGGCTGGGCGCCACTTCATTGTGGCGCGTCTTCACTGGTACGCCGAGCTTCGTCAGCTCCAGTTCAACCTCGGCCATGTAAGCCAGCACGCGCTCAGGAATGACGCCGAAATACTGGTCTTCCAGCTCCTGTCCCTTGGGGGGCTTGGTGCCAAAGAGCGTGCGGCCGGTGTTCACCAGGTCAGGCCGGCTGAAATAAAAGTGCTTGTCGATCAGGAAATATTCCTGCTCGGGGCCGACCGTGGTGACGACGCGATGCACGCCGTTCTTTCCGAACAGGCGGAGAATGCGAATCGCCTGGCCGCTCAGGGCGTCCATGCTCTTGAGCAGGGGAGTTTTCTTATCGAGCGACTCACCGGTCCAGCTCAAAAAGGCGGTAGGGATGACCAACGTTGCGCCATTGGGATGCTCAAGGATGTAGGCGGGGCTGGTGGGATCCCAGGCGGTGTAGCCGCGCGCTTCGAAGGTGGCGCGAAGGCCGCCAGACGGGAAGGAGCTCGCATCCGGCTCGCCCTTGATCAGCTCGCGGCCGCTGAATTCCGCCAGAGCTTTGCCGTCATTCACGGGCGACAAAAAGCTGTCGTGCTTTTCCGCGGTCTGGCCCGTCATCGGCTGGAAAATATGCGTGAAGTGAGTCGCGCCCTTTTCCATCGCCCAGTCTTTCATGGCGGTCGCGACGGCGTCTGCGATCAGCGGATCGAGCGGCGCGCCCTGTTTGATGGTCTTTTGAAGCGCCTTAAAGACCGGCTTGGGTAGACGTTGGCGCTGCACTTCCTCGTTGAAGACGTTGGCGCCGAACAACTCAGCCACGTGCTGCGACTTGAAGTCGATGCGGTCAAGCTTGTGCTTTGAATCAGCGATCGCCCTGATCGCCTCCTGGCGAACGGTAGACATGAAGACTGCTCCTGAAAGTAAATATGGACAAGAACGAAACGAAAAGGCCCATTCCGCCAGCCCGAACAAATCGGCGGAGTCATAAGCGGGATCACATCATCCCGACGAATCAATGGCAGGTCAAGCTAAGAGCCCGCCCTGTGGCAACATCGCCCGCCAATTCTAAAGCAAAGCCCGTGCAAGCGCGCCAAAATGGCGTTTTGTGCATCATGAGCGACCGTTTTTTAGGCAAATGGAGACGGCGAGCGTTTGCGTCGCCTATGAAGCGCGCATTACGCCGTGTGCGATGGGGCGTCGGCTTCAGTTCGAGGCCGACGCGGCGGAGGGCCCGAGTCTTCCGCAATCCGGCCAAAAATCATTCGGCCGGCGCTGGTCTGATGGGCCCGGGTGACGGTGAATTCGACATCGTCCCCCTGAAGCTGGCGGGCATGCTCGACGACAACCATCGTGCCGTCTTCGAGATATCCAACTCCCTGGCCGGCTTCTTCGCCTGCCCGAACGATCCGTACAGTCATCCGCTCACCCGGCAGAATAACCGGCTTAAGCGCGTTGGCCAGATCGTTGAGATTCAGAACATCCACGCCGCTCAACTGCGCGACTTTATTGAGGTTGTAATCGTTGGTGACAACTCGCCCATGAAGTTCACGAGCGAGCCGCATGAGCTTCTGATCGACCGGCGCTTCAGATTCCTGCAGGCTGGGCGATTCATACAAGATCACATCGAGATTCTTATCGTTGCGCAATTTGCCCAAGACATCGAGCCCACGCCGTCCGCGATTGCGTTTGAGCTTATCGGCGCTGTCTGCCACTAATTGCAATTCCTCAAGGACAAATTGCGGCACGATGATGCGCTCTTCGAGCACGCCCGATGCAGCAACATCTGCGATTCGGCCATCAATCAAAACACTCGTATCGAGCAAATAAGGGCGAGGCCCTTTGGCCTGCTTGGAAAACTCCACGTAGGGAATGATCAGGCGGAAATCATCTTTGGTCTGAAGGATAAAGCTGATGGCCAGATAACAGCAGACGACGCCAACAACCACCTTGCAGGTTTGCGCCAGCAGCACGTATTGATTATTCGTGAAAACGCGCGGGTTGACTTCCTGATACTGGTCAACCAGGAATTGCACGAGAAATCCAAGGACATAAGCGAGCGCCAGACCCACGACCAAACCGAGAATCGTTCCGGAAAAAACGACCAGCTTTGTGCGAGGCGCGAGAATGTCGATGCAGACGAACAGCACGCCAATCGACAGGGTAGTGGGCAACACGTACCAGGAATTGACGCCGCCGATCGAGCCCAGGTTGCTGATGTAGAACCACCCGACTGCCGCCATCAGCAACACGAACAACGCTCGAAGGACGTGGAGGATCATAAAGCGCTCCCCGACACAGACAGGCTCCCATTAATACTATACGCCAGCCGCCGCGCTCGCTCCAAATGAAATAAGTCAGCGCCAGCAGATCGGGGGCGATCAAAAATGGCGGTAAGCCCAGACCAGCACCGCGGCACCCACGATGATCCTATAAATCGCAAAAGGCGCAAAACCGCGATTGCGAACCCAGTTCATGAACCAGGCAACCACCGCCCAAGCCACCAAAAAGGACACGACAAACCCGATGGCCAGCCAGATCCATTGATCGGTTGTTGGGTGAATAGGGGGCAGCGTCTCGCCCGGCGCGCCCTTGTGCAGAATCACGGTCTTCAAAAAGTCGTAGCAGGTGGCGACCACCATAGTCGGCATCGACAGGAAGAATGAAAACTCAAGAGCCGACGGGCGCGACATTCCTGCAAGCTGGCCCGCGGCAATCGTGGACATCGATCGTGACGTTCCGGGGAAAACCGCCGAGAGAATCTGCACAAGGCCAATCCAGACGGCCTGCCAGAGCTTCATATCTTCCATGCGCGCCGTTCCACCGGAAGGCGGCGCGGTGGTAACACTGCCCGGATCGGCAGCCGGCGCTGCACGGCCCGGCGTCAGATCGTGATCACCGGCAACATTGGTCCAGCCATAGATCCAATCCACCGCCCACATGATCACGCCGCCAACCAGTAGCGCCGTGCCCATGACATACAGGCTCTCGAGATTTTTGCCGATCACTTTTGTCAATGCCCACGCCGGAATCGCGGTGCAAACAAAGGCGATGCAGACGAGTGTGAGAGGATGATTGGCGACGGTCCGATCGCCGCGTTCTCCTTTAGGAAACGTGCCCAGAAATTTGGCGATGCGTTTTCGGAAATAGATCGGCAGGCAGAGGATCGCGCCGAGCTGAATGACGATCGTGTACATCTTCCAGTACGGATCATCCATCGGCAGCCCGAGCCAGGCTTCGGTGATGCGGAGGTGCGCGGTCGAGCTGACCGGCAGAAACTCAGTCAAACCTTCGACGATGCCCAGGAGGACCGTAATCAGGATTGCGTGCAAAGGATGCTCCGAGAAGAGAGGAAGAGCGAGCCGTAAGAAGCGAAGTTACGACGGATCAATCGCCGCCTTGAATCATTCCCTTTCGATAGACGGACACGGCACGTTCCACATAGGCCAGGCCACTGATGACGGTGATGGCAATCGTCAGCCAGATGAAAACGTCGCGCACGACGGTCGCGCCGCGGTCATATCCGTGGTCGCGGAGTCGCTGCAGATAGTTGACGTAAACGAGAATGATCAGAATCGTCACCGACTGAAACACCATCTTCAATTTTCCGCCCATCGCCGCGCCGAAATTTTGCCCGCTGGCTTCGCCCAGACCGCGAAAGCTGGTGACCAGCAGCTCGCGCGCGAGGATGACGACCACCATCCATGGCGCGACGCCGGTGATGGTCTGAACCCAGAAGCCGCGCCCGCCCGCGCCGCTGGCAGGAATGATGAAGTTCTTGCCCGCAAAGAAAATGAAGCTGCCGATCACCAGAACCTTATCGACAAACGGATCGACCACGCGTCCAAAAGCGCCTTCCACACGCCATCGGCGAGCCAGATATCCATCGAGAAAATCGGTCACCAGCGCGATGCAATACACCGCAAAGGCAAAATTCAGCAGCAGCGGATCGCCGCGCCCTTCGAACTGGTAATAGCCCAGCATCGTGAAGAATACGCCGGCCAAAACCAGCCGCGCGGCAGTCAGCGCATTGGGAACGTGTCGGAACATCCGCGCGAATTGTACGGACCGCGCCGGGGACAGCAAATCGGGCCGTACACGCGGCTTCGACGACATCTGATCCAACCAAACGCGCGGCGCCGCTATCGACACTATTTGGACAGTCAGGCGTATAAGGTTACGCTTGAGGACAAGGCGTTGAGGCTTTTTTCAAATATCTAGCGGAGCACCAACATGACCCTGGATCCGAGCTATCCTCCACCGGCTGAGCCGGGGGTGGGCTATCAGCAGCCGCTTCCGCCGGAGCAACCGGGGTCGATCCGGGCGCTGTCCATCACTGCGATATGCCTGGGGGGCTTGTGGACGCTTTGTGGCGCTTTGGGAACCGTGATGGTTTTCTTGACGGCCTTTACCCAGGCTTCGGGCAAGCCCAATCCATTTGCGCCAGCCGCTACGCCACCACCGGCTGCGCTGACGGCTTATAACATGGTCGGCGCCGTTATCGGCTTGATACTGAGCATCGTGGAATTAGCTTTCGGAATCGGAGGATTGTCGCTTAAGCCATGGGCCCGGCAGCTTGGTATTGCGTGGTCAGTCGTTTCGATTTTGTGGGCCATCGCCAACTCTTTGATTTCGCTGCTTTGGGCTGGCCCGCTGATGCTGCAATCACAGCCGAACAATCCGATGTTGTCCTCGGCGATGGGCCCCAAACTGATCGCGGGTGGGGCGATTGTGTCGCTGGTGCTCTGCTGCGTCGTTCCTGCGCTCATCCTGATTTTCTGGACACGACCACCAGTCAAAAACGCCTTCGAGCAATCGGCAATGGTGCCGGGCTATTGATCGCATCTACGATCGTTACACCATTTCTCTTTCGGGAGGAGGATTCATGTCACAGTTTCAAAACTACCCACCGGTGCCGCCACCTCCGGGTGCATACGGGGCGGCCCCAAGTAAGCCGACTTCGATAACAGTGCTTTCGATTCTCGCCATTGTGTGGGGCGGCCTGGGAATGTTGTGCGGCGTAGTTGGGACGATCGGCATGCTCGCCGCGGTCGCTGGTGGAAGAATAGGGTCTGGAACTGGTTCGAGGCAGGTGATCGTGCACCACGATCCAGGCCAGGCCGTGACAATGTATCAGGAAATCGCTCCAATTATTGGCCTCGCGATGGCGGTCATTTTGCTGGCGGTTGGAATTGGCGGGTTGATGCTTCGCCCGTGGGCCAGGCGAATGGCCATGCCCTGGTCGATCATCGAGATCATCTGGGCGTGTGTCGCCGTTTATTTTGCGATGAACTCTGTTGATATGTCCGCGATCGGCGCAGGCCGTCAGCAAATGAATCCTGAAGCCATGCGCATCGGATTTATCAGCGGAGCCGTCGGAGTGGGTCTGCTGAGTTGCATTCTTCCGGCCTGCTTCCTGATTTTCTGGAATCGGCCGCATGTGAAAGCGGCATTTGAAGGGCAAATCAGCAGCTGATCTTGAGCTTTCGTGGAGGGAGTACCCGGAGTTGGACCAGAATTCAGAAATTCCTCGTCGTAAGGGCGACCATCTTTCGCTGGTTGCCCAAGGGCGCGTCGAGTTTCGCGAAAGAGGAACGCTGCTCGACCAGGTGCATCTGGTTCATCAGGCTTTGCCGGAGATGCATGTTGATGAAGTGGACCTGTCCTGCCAGTTCCTGCGAAAAAAGCTTGCTGCGCCTCTGATGATTTCCGCCATGACCGGCGGCATTCCGGAGGCCGAGGCAATTAACCGGGATCTGGCCAAGGCCGCGCAGGCGCTGGGCATCGGCTTTGGTCTGGGGTCGCAGCGGGCGATGGTGCTGAATCCGCAGGTGACCAACACTTATCAGGTACGGGACGTTGCGCCGGACATTTTGCTGCTGGCCAATCTGGGCATGGTGCAGGCGCGGCAAATGAGCACTGGCGAAATCCGATCGCTGGTCGATGCGGTGGGGGCGGATGCATTGTGCATTCATCTCAACCCGTCGATGGAACTGGTGCAGCCGGGGGGAGACCGCGATTTTCGCGGCGGGGCGGAGACGCTCAAGCGATTATGCAATGAATTGGGTAAACCTATCATTGCCAAGGAAACGGGATGCGGCATGTCGCGCCGCGCGGGAATTGCCGCGAAAGAAGCCGGTGTGGCGGCCATCGATGTTTCCGGTGCGGGCGGAACAAGCTGGGTCGGTGTCGAAACTCACCGTGCAGGCAAGGCAGGCGACCGAGCGTCGAATGAGTTAGGAGAGGCCTTCTGGGATTGGGGGATTCCGACGGCTGCCTCCATTGCGATGCTAGCCGATCTTCAGATTCCGTTGATCGCGACAGGCGGCTTGCGAAACGGAATGGATGTCGCCCGCGCGCTTGCACTTGGAGCCAGGCTGGGCGGGCTGGCTGCCCCCGTTTTTCGCGCTCAACAGCAGGGCGGGTATGAAGCGATAATGGAATTCCTCCAGGGGATCATTGCCGCGCTCAGAACCGCCACATTCTTATCCGGCTGCCAACGCGCGCTGGACTTAGCCAAAGCGCCGAAAGTGGTCGGCGCCGATCTAAGAGCTTGGATCGAGCAGGCAACCTAACGTGATCACACTTCGTGTCGCTTCTCGATATCTTCGCGCAGGTACTCATCCAAGCCTGGCGGGGAAGTTCGGGTGCTGCTGCCGGATCGGACGACCCAGATCAAAACTCCGAGCGCTATCAATGCCAAAAGGAGAACGAGCCAGACGTAGAACATAAATGGCCTCCGTCATGTGCGTGAAAACCGTCAACAAATAGAGACGGCCACGCTTAATGAGAGGCAGCAAACAAAGGGCCATCACAACAAGGCTCTATTTGGCTTTTTTCTTGGTTTTGGTTGCAGGCTGAGCCGGGGTTTCGCCGGCGTTTTTCGGCGCTGGTTCGATGGATCTAATCCAGGATTTGCCGCCGTCGTCTTTTGTGCGAAATTGCACCTGCTCGCCTGGCTTTAGGCGTGAAAGCTCTCTTAGCACCATTGTATCTGCCGACCATACCCTGCCATTCAGTTTGCCGGGGACCATCGCATCGATGGTTTTTCCATCTTGGTCGATATGAGCCGTTTTGACTTTGTGGCCATCCACATCGGTTTCGTCAATCTTGATCAGCTTGCCCAACTGTGGATCGGTATACGGCTCGATAGTGACGAGCGTGCCGCCGCTGATTTCGGCAAAGACGGAGTCGCCTTCCTTGAACTGTGCCAGGTCGGAAACGATTTTCGGATCGGACTCATAAGCGCCGGCAGAGCTCTTTGTCCGCGCGACGCTGACTTTTAACTTCTGCCCCAGCTTTGTCAGTTCGACGATCGTCTGAGTGCTCGACCCACTTTGCTTTTCATCGGTGCCGGCAAAGACATACCCATTGGGCTGATCTTCGCCAGGCTTAAGTTCATATGGCTTGATGGAGCGCAACATTGCCGGTCGCCCCAGGTGCGGCATCTCAACTGAGATTTCTACGAGATCGCCGGATTTCAAATCCTGTACTGCATCCGACAGGTGAGTATCAGGGTCATACTGGACGCGGTTGCCACCTTTGTTGGGAATCGCCACTCGAGCGACCTGTCCTCCGGGGCCTTCAACCGAAACCACCAGGTAAGTTCGCCCATTGAGCATTGAGCGCGAAGCGCTGCGAAACTTAGCGACGGTGGTTTCATCCTGCGCCTGACCGAATGCCGAAACCGCAAGGCATAAGATTGTCAGTGCTGCAAAAAGCCGGGCAAGTCGCCGCGGAGGGAAAGAGCTTTTGCTGATCAGTGCGCAGGTCATGGTGGATGTCATGGTAAAACCTATAACGTGTTTCAGACAAGGAAATTCTCGCCAAGCTGACGAATCCTTGCGATGCACTTAACCAACTAGCCAACAGACGTCGATCATCCTTGACGCCGCCCGGCTCGTCCTTAACAATCCACGTTCGTAAATCCCGTGAATTGAAAGGAATCCATGCATCGTTCGATCGAGCATCGTGCGCTCAAGCCGCTCAAAGAGCGGTTCCCCGACGTGAAGTTTCTGGTCGGCGAGTTCCGCGACATGATTACGGTTGTGGTGCCGCGCGAAAAGCTGCTTGACGTTTGCACCTTCCTGAGGGATGACCCGAATCTCCGCTATGAGATGCTGGCGGAGTTAAACGGGGTGGATTACCTCAATTATTCTGGCGCGCAACATCGATTTGCCGTCAATTACGGGCTGACTTCCGTCTCGAATAACAATCGCCTGTGGCTCAAGGTTTTCCTCGATCCAACTGGAGATACATCCCCCGGCACCGCGCCGCGCGACGAGAAGCTGGATGAAGAGGGCGATCCCGGGCTGAAAGTGGACAGCGTCTGCGGCGTCTGGCCCGGAGCCGAGTGGCTGGAGCGCGAAACTTACGACATGTTCGGCATCATCTTCGTCGGCCATCCCGACCTTCGGCGAATTCTCACGTGGAACGGCTTTGGCAGCTATGCGCTGCGAAAAGATTATCCGCTGCGCGGCGTGGGCGAGCGAGAAGATTACAAGATCATTTCCCGTGAAGGGGCTTAATGGGCGTCAAGCAGGCGAGGAAAGATGAAATACATCGTCGCGATCATTCGTCCGGAGAAACTTGAAGCGGTTCAGGCGGCACTCGATGACAACGAGGTCTACCTGCAAACCATCTCGAACGTGCACGGGTGCGGGAGCCAGCGAGGCTACAGCGAAACCTATCGCGGCCAGCGCATTCCGGTACGCCTGCTGCCCAAGGTGAAGCTCGAAATCGCGGTGAATGACGAGTTCGTCGAGCGCACGGTGCAGGCGATCACGAATGCCGCGCGATCGTCGCCGGGGAAAATCGGGGATGGAAAAGTTTTCGTCCTGCCGATGGAAAGCTGCTATCGCATCCGCACCGGGGAGTCGGGGAGCGCGGCGATCGGACCGTGAGATTTCGTATTTATAACAATTGTCGACGCGCAGCGGCGTCTTCTGCCGTTTAGCCGCAACCGCTTGCGGTGCGCGTTCTTTCGAACGAAATCAGTCGCTGATCACGCTAATCCCTTATATCGAAAATAAGCCGCCGCAAAGCATCGATCGGCCAGCGCGGTCAGAAGCTGGTCTTTTGGATTGTCCGGCGAACGGAAATTGATCGTCGCCACCAATGGACGCTGCTTCAGATCCATCAGACCAAAAGCCGGTTCAAATCCCGTGTCGCGCCACTCACGCAAAAGATGCCGCTGAAACGCTTCGAGCGTGATGCGGTCGGCATCTTCATCCAAACCGCAGGCGAGGAGACTTAAGGAAGCCAGCTCACCATCGCTACGAAGCGTGGCGACACCGGCGGTGGGGGCCGAGGCGCGCCAGCGGAAATCCAGCTTCGTTTGAGCCTGGGGAAGCCGCAATTCAAACTCTTCGGGCGATCGCCAGATATTGGACGTGAAGTCGGCGATCAATTCGACCGCCCCGGGGATCTGCTGCAACTGATCGACCTGATACTCGGCTTGAAGTTGAAGCTCCCCCCGGACATTGAGATCGGCGACGACAAAGGTGCCTGGCGATGGCATGGGAACCCTTTTAGCGGTCGGCCCAAGCAGCCGCAACCGGCGCCTTTGTGTAAAATCACTTACATGCCGGAAATCTTAGGAAATTTCCCCTATCCTCCCATGGAATTCCGGGGTTCCACATTCTAATTTAGACATTCCCAGAAGGCCTACGGCTGAGCTAGTTTAGAGCTTGCACGTAAGTGTCGGACGGGTTGTGTGTTCGCGTTCTTAAAACTCAGGTCAGGATGCGTTGAGTTCTGCGCGGACGAATGAGGGTCTGAATTCCTGCGCGCGCCGCCAGGCGATCGATGCTCGGGAATCAATGGATTTCATGTTGGAGATTCCATGAAGAGTCACCTTTCTGCTCCCAATGGTCAAAAGGCGAATGGACATCGCAAAAACGGTTCGAGCAACCGGGCGCCAGGACGGGCGCGCAATGGGTCGAACGGGAAGGAGCAGATGGCCGGCGCGGAGGAAGCGCTCACTGGACAGCCTCCGATCTCTGCAATCCTCACCGCGCCACGCATGGACGATCAATCGCGCCTCGACAAATCAGAATTGCTGTCGGCATTGATGGCGCTGAAGAAGGGACAGTTCGCCGCGCGCCTTCCGGGTCATCTCGATGGACTCGACGGCAAGATTGCCGACGCATTCAACGAAGTGGTCGAATTGAACGAGCGCCTTTGCCGCGAGCTCGAGCGACTCAGCCGGCAGGTGGGAAAAGAAGGAAAGCTCTCGCAGCGCGCTTCGCTGGGCGAAGTGACCGGCGCGTGGGAAGACTCAGTTCGATCCGTCAATGCTTTGATCGGTGACCTCGTGTATCCGATCAGCGAAACCAGCCGCGTGATCGGTGCCGTGGCTAAGGGCGACCTTTCGCAGGCCATGGAAATGGAAGTGGAAGGGCGTCCACTGGCCGGCGAATTCCTTCGCACCGCCAAGACGGTCAACTCGATGGTGACGCAGCTTGGCTCGTTCGCCGCCGAAGTGACGCGCGTGGCCCGCGAAGTGGGTACCGAAGGAAAGCTTGGTGGACAGGCGAAGGTGAAAGGCGTCGCCGGTACGTGGAAGGACTTGACCGACTCCGTGAACTTCATGGCCGGTAACCTCACGGCCCAGGTGCGAAACATCGCCGCCGTGACGACCGCGGTGGCCAATGGTGACCTTTCCAAGAAGATCACCGTGGACGTGAAGGGTGAAATTCTCGAACTCAAAAACACCATCAACACCATGGTGGACCAGCTTCGCTCCTTCGCTTCAGAAGTGACCCGCGTAGCCCGCGAAGTGGGTACCGAAGGAAAGCTCGGCGGACAGGCCGACGTGAAGGGTGTCGCAGGAACATGGAAGGACTTGACCGACTCCGTGAACAGCATGGCCGGTAACCTCACGTCGCAGGTGCGAAACATCGCCGCCGTGACGACGGCCGTGGCGAACGGTGACCTCTCGAAGAAGATCACGGTCGACGTCAAAGGCGAAATCTTGGAACTCAAGAACACCATTAACACGATGGTGGACCAGCTCAACAGCTTCGCATCGGAAGTGACGCGCGTGGCCCGCGAAGTGGGTACGGAAGGAAAGCTTGGCGGCCAGGCGGACGTGAAGGGCGTTGCAGGCGTCTGGAAAGATCTTACTGATTCCGTGAACAGCATGGCCGGTAACCTCACGTCACAGGTGCGAAATATCGCTGCCGTGACGACGGCCGTCGCCCGCGGCGACCTCTCCAAGAAAATCACGGTGGATGTCAAAGGCGAAATCCTGGAACTCAAAAACACCATCAACACGATGGTGGACCAGCTTTCATCGTTTGCCGCTGAAGTAACTCGCGTGGCCCGCGAAGTGGGTACGGAAGGAAAGCTTGGTGGGCAGGCCAACGTGCCGGGCGTCGCAGGTACGTGGAAGGACTTGACCGACAACGTCAACCTCATGGCCAGCAACCTCACGTCGCAGGTGCGAAACATCGCCGACGTGACGAAGGCCGTGGCCAATGGTGACCTTTCGAAAAAGATCACCGTGGACGTAAAGGGTGAAATTCTCGAACTGAAAAACACCGTCAACACGATGGTGGACCAGCTTTCATCGTTTGCCGCTGAAGTAACTCGCGTGGCCCGCGAAGTGGGCACGGAAGGAAAACTCGGTGGTCAGGCGAACGTGCCCGGCGTCGCAGGAACATGGAAGGACTTGACCGACAACGTGAACCTCATGGCCAGCAATCTGACCGTGCAGCTTCGCGACGTGTCGAAGGTGGCAACCGCCATCGCCAACGGCGACCTGACGCAGAAGATCACGGTGGACGTGCGCGGCGAAATCCTCCAGATCAAAAACGTGATCAACATCATGGTGGACCAGCTCTCGTCCTTCGCGGCAGAAGTGACCCGCGTGGCCCGCGAAGTGGGTACCGAAGGTGAGCTGGGTGGTCAGGCAGATGTGAAGGGTGTTGCAGGCACGTGGAAGGATCTCACCGACTCGGTGAATTCGATGGCCGGTAACCTCACGGCTCAGGTGCGAAACATCGCCGCGGTGACGACGGCTGTCGCCAATGGTGACTTGTCGAAAAAGATCACGGTGCCGGTCAAAGGCGAAATTCTCGAACTCAAAAACACCATCAACACGATGGTGGACCAGCTCAACAGCTTCGCATCAGAAGTGACCCGCGTGGCCCGCGAAGTGGGAACCGAAGGAAAGCTTGGCGGCCAGGCCGACGTGAAGGGTGTGGCCGGTACGTGGAAAGACCTCACCGATTCCGTGAATTCGATGGCCGGTAACCTGACGGCCCAGGTGCGAAACATCGCCGCCGTGACGACGGCCGTGGCCAATGGTGACCTCTCGAAGAAGATCACGGTGGACGTCAAAGGCGAGATTCTGGAACTGAAGAACACCATCAACACGATGGTGGACCAGCTTTCATCGTTTGCCGCTGAAGTGACTCGCGTGGCCCGCGAAGTGGGTACGGAAGGAAAGCTTGGTGGTCAGGCTGAAGTGAAAGGTGTCGCCGGTACGTGGAAGGACTTGACCGACTCTGTGAACAGCATGGCCGGTAACCTCACGGCTCAGGTGCGCAATATTGCCGACGTGACCAAAGCCGTCGCGAATGGTGACCTTTCCAAGAAGATCACGGTCGACGTCAAAGGTGAAATTCTGGAACTCAAGAACACCGTCAACACGATGGTGGACCAGCTTCGCTCCTTCGCATCGGAAGTGACTCGCGTGGCCCGCGAAGTGGGTACGGAAGGAAAACTTGGCGGACAGGCTGACGTGAAAGGTGTCGCCGGTACGTGGAAGGATCTCACCGACTCGGTGAACTTCATGGCCGGTAACCTGACGGCTCAGGTGCGAAACATCGCCGCCGTGACGACGGCCGTCGCGAATGGCGACTTGTCGAAGAAGATTACGGTGGACGTGCAGGGCGAAATCCTTGAGCTGAAAAACACGATCAACACCATGGTGGACCAGCTCAACAGCTTCGCATCGGAAGTGACTCGCGTGGCCCGCGAAGTGGGTACGGAAGGAAAACTTGGCGGACAGGCTGACGTGAAAGGTGTCGCCGGTACGTGGAAGGACCTCACCGACTCGGTGAACTTCATGGCCGGTAACCTGACGAATCAGGTGCGCGGCATCGCAAAGGTCGTGACGGCCGTCGCCAATGGTGACCTGAAGCGAAAACTGACGGTGGACGCGAAGGGCGAAATCGCCGCCCTCGCTGACACGATCAACGGCATGATCGACACGCTGGCGACCTTTGCCGAGCAGGTGACGACCGTGGCCCGCGAAGTGGGTGTCGAAGGAAAGCTCGGCGGCCAGGCCAACGTGCCCGGTGCCGCTGGAACGTGGAAAGACCTCACCGACAACGTCAATCAGCTTGCCGCAAATCTGACCACTCAGGTGCGCGCCATTGCCGAAGTGGCAACGGCCGTCACCAAGGGTGACCTGACGCGGTCCATTTCGGTGGCCGCTCAAGGCGAAGTGGCCGCGCTGAAGGACAACATCAACGAGATGATCCGCAATCTGAAGGACACGACCCTGAAGAATGCGGAACAGGACTGGCTCAAGACGAACCTGGCCAAATTCAGTCGAATGCTGCAGGGGCAAAAAGATCTGCTGACGGTCGGTCGGCTGATTCTCTCTGAACTGGCCCCCGTGGTGTCTGCGCAGCATGGCGTGTTCTACATGATGGACAACAGCGTGGTTGAGGAACCGACCCTCAAGCTGCTGGCCAGCTACGCGTACAAAGAGCGCAAGAATATCGATAACAAGTACAAGCTTGGCGAAGGCCTTGTCGGCCAGTGCGCATTGGAAAAGGAAAAGATTCTCCTGACCAATGTGCCCGGAAATTACATCCGCATCGCCTCGGGTCTTGGCGAAGCGCCGCCGCTGAACATCATCGTCATGCCCATCGTGTTCGAAGGACAAGTCAAAGCCGTACTTGAACTAGCCAGCTTCGACCGGTTCAACCCGACGCACGAAACCTTCCTCGATCAGCTTTGCGAATCGATTGGCATTGTGCTCAACACGATCGAAGCCAACATGCGTACTGAAGATCTGCTCAAGCAGTCTCAGTCGCTGGCCCGTGAGCTTCAGAGCCAGCAGGAAGAACTCCAGCAGACGAACCTCGAGCTGGAAGACAAGGCCAAGCTGCTGGCCGAGCAGAACGTCGAAGTGGAACGCAAGAACCACGAAGTGGAAATGGCCCGCCAGGCGCTGGAAGAAAAGGCCAAGCAGCTTGCGTTGACCTCCAAGTACAAGAGCGAATTCCTGGCCAACATGAGCCACGAGCTGCGCACGCCGCTCAATTCGCTGCTGATCCTTTCCGATCAGTTGTCCAAGAACAACGAAGGCAACTTGTCTGGCCGTCAAGTTGAATTTGCCCGCACCATCCACTCATCGGGTAACGACCTGCTGGCCCTCATCAACGACATTCTCGACCTGTCGAAGATCGAGTCGGGTACGGTCGTCGTGGACATCGGCGACATCACGTTCCGCGATCTTTCCGATTACGTCGATCGCACCTTCCGGCATATCGCCGAAAGCAAGAAATTGGACTTCGAAGTGGAGGCGGTCGAGTCGCTGCCTCGCTCGATGCACACCGACGCCAAGCGGTTGCAGCAGATCCTCAAGAACCTGCTGTCCAACGCTTTCAAGTTCACCGAGAAAGGGCGCGTCGCGATCCGCGTCGAGCCGGTTTCGTCCGGCTGGTCATCCGACAACGAGTCGCTCAACCGGGCGCGATCGGTTATCGCGTTCAATGTTTCCGACACCGGCATCGGCATCCCGCCGGAGAAGCAGCAGATCATCTTCGAGGCCTTCCAGCAGGCCGATGGTTCGACCAGCCGCAAGTACGGTGGTACCGGCCTTGGTTTGGCGATCAGCCGCGAGCTTGCGAAGTTGCTGGGCGGCGAAATTCGCCTGACCAGCACGCCTGGCTCAGGAAGCACTTTCACGCTCTATCTGCCGCAGTCTTACAGCATGCCGCGCAACGTGCGACGTTCGCAATCGCAGCAGCCGGAGCAGACTTCGGTGCTGGTTGCGCCCGCGGAAATGCCCGTGCTTCGCGGCCCGCAGGAAAACATCCAGCCAGTCGCGCATGTCGACGACGACAGCGGCGACATCCAGTCCGGCGATCGCGTGCTGCTTGTCGTCGAAAACGACATGAATTTCGCACGGTTCCTTCTGGATGTGGCCCACGAGCATGGCCTCAAGGGCGTGGTGGCGTCGCGCGGGGCATCCGCGCTCAGCACCGCCCGCGAGCTTCGGCCTCATGCCATCACGCTCGACATCAATCTTCCCGATATCGATGGCTGGCGCGTACTGGACCGTCTCAAGGATGATCCGAATACGCGTCATATCCCAGTGCACCTCATCAGCACGGAAGAAGAGCGCGAGCGCGGCTTGCGAATGGGTGCGATGGGCGCGCTGGTCAAGCCGCTGCGGACGAAGGAATCGCTCGACGGCGCATTCAACCGGATCAAGAATTTCCTGGATGCGGCCAAGCGCAAGGTGCTGGTTGTCATTGGTGATGAATCGGCTCGGGCGCAGGCAGTCGGAAGTATCGAAGACGACGATGTCGAAATTCGCGCTGTCGCAACAGGTGGCGAAGCCTTAACGGCAATTCGCGAAGGCGCGTTCGATCTGGTCGTTCTGGATTCCGACCTGCAGGATATGAAGAGCTTCGATCTGGTCGATGAGATTCACGAGCAAGCGGATCATCGCGACCTGCCGATCATCTTTTACAGCCGCCGCGAACTGGCGCGCAAAGAAGAGCTGCATATCAAGCGGCTGGTGCAGACGACCGTTCTCAAGGACGTTCGCTCGCCGGAACGCTTGATCGATGAAGTTTCGCTGTTCCTCCATCGGCCCGTCGCCAGGATGGCCGACGACCGTCGGCGGATGATCGAAGGCTTACACGATGCCGGTGCCGTATTGGCCGGCAAAAAAGTGCTGGTGGTGGATGATGATATCCGCAACATCTTTGCGATGACCAGCATTTTGGAGCCGCTCAAGATGCAGGTCTTCTCTGCCGAAACCGGCAACGGCGCGGTGGAGATGCTTCAGCAGACGCCGGACATCGATGTGGTGTTGATGGATATCATGATGCCCGATATGGATGGATATGATACGATGCGTGCGATCCGGAAAATTGGTAAGTTCCGGACGCTCCCGATTATTGCGTTGACCGCAAAAGCAATGAAAGGCGACCGCGAGAAGTGCATTGAAGCCGGTGCTTCGGATTATATTGCCAAGCCGGTCGATACCGAGCAGTTGCTCGGGTTGCTGCGTGTCTGGTTGTACCGGTAACGTGGCGCTGGCTTGAGATTTCGTTGCGGTCGCCCTGGGTTGTCTTGTTTTGCTCATGGCAGGCGAGAAAGTTTCAATTTTGGTGATCGACGATCGGCCCGACAAGGTTTTAGCCCTTGAGGCCGTGCTCGAAGATCTGGGCCAGAATGTGGTCCATGCCTATTCCGGGCGGGAGGGGCTGCGCTGCCTGCTTCAGCAGGAATTTGCCGTCATCCTGCTGGACGTGAATATGCCCGGCATGGACGGATTCGAGACCGCGTCGCTGATCCGCCAGCGCCCCAGCACGCGCGACACGCCGATCATTTTCATCACGGCCTATGCCGACGAAATGCAGCTTGCCCGCGGCTATTCACTTGGGGCGGTGGATTACATCCTCGCGCCGGTGATGCCGGAGGTGCTGCGTTCCAAGGTTTCGGTCTTCGTTGATCTGTATCGCAAGACCGAGCAGGTGCGTCGTCAGGCCGATCTTCAGCAACAGCGCGCCGCGCAGCTTCAGAAACTTGCGGCTGCTTCGCTGGCGATCAATGCTTGCCGATCGCTGAACGGATTGCTGCAGTGCGTTGCGGACCACGCCCGCGACATCGTTGGATGCCACCAGGCGATCACGCTGTACGTTCCCGATCCCTCACTTCCTGGCGGATCGCGCCAGACCGAGGCGGTCGGCAGCTTTTCCGAACGCTACGCCGATTGGCGGGGCCGGCGACTTCGCCTGGACGATTGCACCCAGACGCAGGTCGTTCGCAGCCGGCGGGCGACTCGATTGACCGAAGAAGAGCTTCATACGCATCCCGATTGGCAGATCGTGCGCGCCTTGGAAGTCCCGCCAATCCGAGGCATGCTGGCTGCTCCCTTGACGGGTTCGCAGGAGCGGAATCTTGGCGTGATCTATCTGGCCGAAAAAATAGCCGGCAGCTTCAGCGAAGAAGATGAAGCGATTCTGACCCAACTCGCGCAGATGGCTTCGATCGCGATCGAGAATTCGCTTTTTGCCGAGGAGCGCGAAGCCAACCGCATGAAAGATGAATTCCTCGCCACTCTTTCACACGAATTGCGAACGCCGCTGAATGCGATCCTTGGCTGGACGCAGCTCCTGGCGACTCACAGCCTCGATGAGGAAGTTTTACATGGGCTGGATGTCATCGAACGCAATGCCCGCGCGCAGACGAAGCTGATCGAAGATCTGTTGGATGTTTCGAGAATCACAACCGGTAAGCTGCGCCTTGCGATTAAGCCAATCGCATTTATTCCGGTGATTGAAGCGGCGGCTGACGCAGTCCGGCCCGCAGCCGACGCCAAAGGCATTACAGTTCGCCTGGATCTTGACGATGGCGCGCAGCTCATTCCTGGCGATGCCGACCGGCTCCAGCAGGTGGTCTGGAATCTGCTCTCCAACGCGGTCAAGTTCACGGGCAAGAACGGGCGAGTGGACGTTTCACTGCGGCCGGAGGGGGCGCAGCTTCGCCTTTCGGTGCACGACAGCGGGCGAGGCATCGCCCGTGAATTCCTGCCGTACGTCTTCGACCGTTTCAGGCAGGCCGACAGCACCAGCACGCGAGCGCACGGCGGCTTGGGAATTGGACTCACGATCGTCCGCCATATCGTCGAGCTTCATGGTGGAACCGCCACGGCCGATAGCGAGGGTGATGGAAAAGGCGCGACATTCATCGTCGATCTGCCGACGGCCACGCCGGCGCCGGCGGCCGAGCCACTGCAATCTACACCTTCAGTTGAGCGTCGCGGGCGCGTGGAAGTGGTCGAAGCCACAGCAAGAGCGGCGGCGATTACCTCCGATCTGGATGGTGTACACGTTCTGCTTGTGGATGACGAGCCGGACGCCCGCGAGGTGGTTTCGACGATGTTGCAGCGCGCCGGCGCTAATGTCACCGCCGCCGGCTCAGTGCGCGAAGCACTGGATCTGTTCGAGCGGACACGCCCCAGCATTCTGCTCAGCGACATCGCGATGCCCGAGCGCGATGGCTACGACCTGATCCGCCTTGTGCGCGAACTTCCTGCCAGCCATGGCGGACAAACCCCCGCGATCGCGCTGACGGCATATGCCCGTGAGGAAGATCGATTCCGCGCTTTGACTGCGGGTTTTCAAGCGCATCTGGCCAAGCCGGTCACCCCGAGCGATCTCGTTGCCGCCGTTTCGCGTGTGGCCACCATGGGCGCGCCGCGGGTCAGCGCTTGAACTCCCCCAGCTCTTTCACGACCTCGTCGATCACAGCTTCCCAGTCGCCCGTTCGCGGCTGACGAAACAGTTTCATCGTTGGATACCAGGGCGTGTCCGAACGATTCAACAGCCAGCGCCAATCCGGTGCTCGTTCCAGCAGCGTCCAGACTGGCCGCCCCAATGCGCCGGCGAGATGCGCGACGCTGGTATCGACGCTGATCAACAAATCGAGGTTTTCTAACGCGGCAGCGGTATCGTCAAAGCTGTTGAGGAACGGAGCAAAATCGACAATTTGCATTTCGGACGGGGCGGAAAAAACCTGCATCGCCGCCATGCCCTTTTGCAGGGCAAACAGTCGAACCCCTTCGATGCCGGCCAATGGAGCAAAATCTGCGAGCTTCATCGATCGGCTCGCATCCCGCGGATTCTGCTCGCTTCCGCCCCAGACGATTCCCACTTTCAGCTTCGCCGGATATTGCTTGAGGCGTTGCGCCCAGGCTTCGATCCGCTCCGCGTCGGTTTGAAGGTAGGGAATAGGCGCAAAGATTCGATCCGGCCGCGCCTGCGCGATCAGAGGAAGGCTGGCGATCGGGATTTCATAGTCGAAGGGGGGCGGTGTTTCCCCCTGAACAAAGACCTGCGCTACACCTGGCGCAGATGCAATCAACCGCGCAGAAGGCGCATGAGCCTCCACGATCACTTTGGCGCCGCGCTCCGCGATGGGTTGCGCATACCGGATGAAATTGAAGCTGTCGCCGATTCCCTGTTCGCAACGGATGAGAAGAGTCTTACCGGCTGGGTCAGAACCATCCCACCGATTGGGGACAAATGTCGCTGCGTAGTAATCGCGGTACTTGAGCCGCCATTCATACTCACGCAGCCCTTCTTCCCATTGCCCGTCCATTAGAAGTCCGACCGCCAGATTCAGATGGGCTAATGCATCGCCCGGCGCCAGCTGCGTCGCCTTGCGATAAGCATCAATCGCTTCTGGCATGCGGATTTCGCCTTGGAGCAGGAATCCCAGGTTCATGTAAACCTGTGACGAGGAAGGTGCCTGGCGGATTGCCCTCTGATGCGCTTCCAACGCCTCTTCGAATCGCCCGGCCCGACCCAAATACGTGGCATACTCCGAGAGCAGACCGGAATGGTTTGGCGCTAAATCGAGCCCCGCCTTGTAAGCCTGGACTGCTTCGGCATAAAGCCCTTTTTGTTTCAGAAAGCTGGCGAGATTAGTGTGAGCTCCAATCATCGCCGGATTGATCGCGATAGCTTGGTGAGCCGATGCAATCGCTTCGTCAAGGCGACCCAATTGTGCCAACACGATCGCGAGATTGCTCTTGGCATTGGCATCGTTAGGCGCGAGTTGTAAGGCTTTCCGATAGGCCTGCTCGGCTTCTGCGAACATGCGCTGCTTCATCAGAGCGGTGCCAAGGTTCATGTGAAACCCTGGATTGGCGGGGTCGGCTGCTGCCGCCTTGGCAAATTGGGCAGCAGCTTGCTCAAGTTCTCCGGCTGCCAGAGCGATCGTTCCCAATCCGTTGAGTGCATGAGCATGTTGCGGGTGATCGGCGATCACTTTTCGAAACAATTGGGCTGCATCGAGGGGCCGACCGGCGCGAATAAGCGCGAAGGCGCCTTGCACGGTCTGATCGGCTTCATAATGGGTCATCGCTGTGGCCTTCGCATTGGAGACATGATCCTAACACACGATCTTGCCGGTAGTTCCAACTGTTTCCAGCAGCCGACGATCTGCTTCGGGCTGGATCGTGTTGCCTCGACATGTATTGAGCGCGCTCAAAGTATCCAAATGTTGTCAAATAAAATGGGTTGTGCAACCTCTTCCAGCCGACAAAAGAATTGGTAAGGTATCCGACGTTAATTGAGGGAACTTAAGGGATTCGCATACCTTTACTCGAAACCGATCACCGTCGGCGATGGTTGCCGGTCGTGATGGGGGTTTTGATATGAATACATATGACACCACGTCAGCGGCGAACGCGCGCGTGCGACAGAGTGAAATGAGTTACAAATTTCAGCGGCTTCGCGAGAAGCTCCGCCAGGCCATCGACACCGGTGAGCTCGCTGGCAAGCTCCCCGGGGAAAGGGCGCTGGCTAAACGTTTCCACGTCAATGCCAAAACGCTCAGCAAGGCATTGACCGATCTTGCCGCTGAAGGTTTGCTTGATCGAAGCATTGGCCGGGGCACCTACGTCAAGGGTAGCGCGCCTTCACAGACATCAGCCGGACGATGGCTGCTGCTGTGCGATTCGCGGGAAGAAGATCGATTACTGGTTGATGCCTTGCAGGCCGTAAACGTCGATCTTCAGACTGCGCATAGCGCCGTTGACATGCGGCCGAGTTTTCTCAACCAGTTCTCGGCCGTGATCGATCTGGCATCCTCTACGCCCGAATCATTCCTGCGCGACCTGGTGGTCCGGAGCATGCCGGTCGTGGCAGTCAATCGGGAATTGCATGTTTACTCGATGAATGCGGTGATGATTGATGCCGTGCTGGCCGTTTCACGGCTGGGCCGCGATCTCATGCTGGCTGGCCATCGCCGATTGGCAGCCGTCGAACCGCGCGGCACCAATACGATTGCGCAAACGCTTCGCAAAGCATCGGATCGCTATGCCGCCGGCGCCGTTGTCGAATCGTTCACCGCTGACGAAATTTCCACGCTGATCGACCACGGCTTTACCGGCGTGGTCTGTGATTCGGCGGCATGTGCGGCGCGAATCAACGCGCATCTGGATCGCTCCGGGCATCGAGTCCCCGAGCATTTCTCGCTCACGGCTGTGGGAATCGACAACGGATCGGCGCCCTGCAGCGGCTACTTCTGCTCGAGCCGGCAGATTGCTGATTCCGTGGTCGAACTTCTCAAAGCACCGACGGCTCGCCCGACCACGCTTTGGCTGGCCGCCGAATTCCAGGACCGTGGCACGATCAAGCCGATCGGTGCGACGATTCCGGTCCAGGAGTTGGCGAACGTTCGCGTCGGCGGCATTGCCGTTTGACCACAAGCCGCCCTCAGCTATCGTTTGTTTGTGACCCGAAATTCGACGCTCTCATATCAAGGCCCGGGCGAGCCTTCTGCTGATTTGCTCAAAGGCAAAAACCCTGGCGGGGGACGCTTCATCCCCGCGCTGCTGATCGTGTTCACCCTTGGCGCGATGTCGCCTCTGTTCACCGCTGATTTCACCAATTGGGATGACCGCAACACGATCGTCGATAACAAATGGCTCAATCCGCCATCGTGGGATCACCTCGCGCAGTCATGGGATCCGCGCCCGCCGGTCTACATGGATATTTACATTCCGCTGACCTACACGGTCTGGTCGGGTGTAGCCGCGGTTTCTTACGTTCCCGTTGAAGATCCTGAAACACGCAGTCATTTAAATCCTTGGATGTTTCATGGCGTGAACGTTCTGGTGCACGTCTGTAGCGTGTTGCTGGTCTTTCAGATTCTAAAACTGCTTGTGCGCAGGCCCTGGATCGCAGCGGCTGGAGCGGCGCTATACGCAGTTCACCCGGTCCAGGTTGAGCCTGTCGGATGGACGTCGGGACTGAAGGATGTTCTATGCGGCTGCATGGGATTGCTCGCCATCTGGCAATACATGCTCTTCGCGTTGCAGGATCAATCCGAACAATCGAGAAACGTTCGTCAACCGATTTTTCGTTTTTATCTGTCTCGTCATTATCTTGCAGCAACGATCGCGTTTCTGCTGGCCATGCTTTCCAAGCCGAGTGGAATTGTCGTTCCGCTGCTGGTGATCATCATCGATCAGGCACTGATTCGAAGGCCCCTGTTCAAGACCGCAACATCAACCGTCCCCTGGCTGTTATTGGCTATTCCATTTGTGCTGATCGGCCGATCGGCACAGACCGGCGCTTATCTGACGTACATCACGCCGCTGGCATATAGGCCGCTGATCGCGCTCGATTCGCTTGCTTTTTACTTGTACAAGCTGTTCTTTCCGATGCATTTGACGATCACCTATGGCCGACGGCCCGAAGTTGTGATCGCGCGCCACTCGTACGCATTCACATGGATCGCGCCGGTTGCCGTTGTGATCGCGCTCTGGATTTGGCGAAGAAAAGCGCCCTGGCTGATCGCAGCGGTGGGGGTGTATTGGCTGGCGGTGCTTCCGGTGCTTGGCCTGGTGCCGTTCGATTTTCAATCGCTTTCCACTGTTGCCGATCACTATCTTTACTTGGCGATGCTTGGCCCCGCGATAGCGGCGGCTTTCCTGCTGCTGAAAGTCAGGCAGAAATGGATCGGCGTAATCGTCGTTCTGATTCTCCTCACCCTCGCGACCAGAAGTTTTCTCCAGGCTCGAACATGGGAAAATGGCCTTGCGCTTTACAATCACGCAATCGCGGTGAAGCCAACCGAGTGCGGGCCGTATAACAATCTTGGCCTGACCTACGAAGGCATGCACGACTACGGCTCCGCGATTGCAACCTTCACCAACGGACTCCAACATTCCCCGCATTGCGTCCAGATTGAAACGAACCTGGCGATGCTGCTGGGCAACGACGGCAAACTCGACGAAGCCGAACGGCTCTTCGATGACGCAAAGCTGCAGGTTGCCGTCAACTCGCCCCAGGGAAAGCTGATTCAACATGGGCTGAAGGAAATCGCGCGCGCCCGGGCCGAGGGACGCTCATCTATAACAATTGAAAAATCCGAGCCTTCCGATGCTCACTTGACACCTACAAGTCAGCCGATACAGTTGCAACGGGATTAATCGCGCATTTGCGATTCGATCCCAAGTCGTTGGTTTCCCTGTAATTCATGGCATACGCATGACTTGCGGGAGACGCTGACGGTTCTAAATTCGGCAGTAGCTCAATGGTAGAGCAGCCGGCTGTTAACCGGCTGGTTGTAGGTTCGAGTCCTACCTGCCGAGCTTCCACCCCGCTTAAGCGAAGGGAATGTGTGGGGCGCGCAATGGGCAGGCGCCCCGTCGCGCCCCATTTGGTCCATAGTCGCAACTCCCGCCTCTTCAACTGGATACGATAGTACGTCACCGTACATGGAACAAAATGGAACAAAACAGGGCGCTTTTTGGTCATTTTTGACTCTCAAAATGACCTCTTTTTTGCGATAAATCCTTTCTGCATAATCATCTACGTATTTGGCAATTTCTTGATAAAGTCGGCACATGCGCCCCGCACTTTTGTCAAGTGATTTTATTTCTTTCTGGACTTAACCTCCCGCCGCGCAGCTACTTACGCCGTTCAAACCGTTTCCAACTCGGATTTGTGTGATCTTCATGCGCGCCCCGCCGCGCCCATTGAGAAGTCGCGCAATCACGCCGCTTGCATGCGCATTCGAACTAACTCTGCAGCGTTGGTCGCCCCCATCTTTTTCATCAGCTTGGAACGGTGATTCTCGACGGTCTTGATGGAGATTTTTAACTGAAGGGCGACTTGCTTGTTCGAATGGCCAGCTACGAGCAGGTCCAAAAGTTCTTTCTCTCGTGGCGAGAGCGTCTTCAATCGGCCCGTGAGCGCGGAACGTTGTGAGACGCTGGCATGTGATTCAATTTCGGCAGCCAGTGCGTGTCGAACTTTTTCCAGGAGCGTCGAAGAGGGCACTGGCTTTTCCATGAAATCGGTTGCGCCGAGCTTCATGGTATCGATGGCCATGCGAACCGTTGCCGATCCGGTGATGACCAGAATGGGCAGCCGGCACCCACGCTCGCGAAGGGTGCGGACAAGATCGATCCCGTGCATGCCAGGCATGTACATGTCCAGCAGCAGGCAGCCGGGGCCGCGCGAGTCGTAGTTTTCAAGAAAGCTTTCGGCCGAGTTATAGACGGCAGCATTGAGTCCGGCGGTCGCCAGAACCATCTGCAGCGAGTTGCGGATCCCAGGGTCGTCGTCGACGACATAGACAGTTGCAGGCTTCGCCATCGCGCGGAGGATTGGTTGGTGCATAAGTTTTACAGCTCAAAGGCAAGGTGAACGTGAAGCTGGTGCTGCCGGGAGTCGACGCAGCGACAATTTCACCGGCGTGGGCGCGGACGATAGATCGGCAAATCGCCAATCCCACGCCCAGGCCCGTCGTTTTGGTCGTGTAGAACGGATCAAAAATCTTGCCGATCAGATCCGGGTTAATTCCAGGACCGTTATCGGTGATCTGGATGACCGCCACGTTGTCCTTGGCGGTACTTCCGATCTTTATCTGTCGCTGACCGGCCACGGATGAGAGAGCGTCGATCGCATTTCGCAACAGATTCGTGACCACCTGCTCGTGGACGATTCGCGTACGATGCGAAACATTCAGAAGAAGACGCTGGAATCACTCGGCGGAGAATTCTCCGAGGCGGGGGACGGCGTCGAAGCACTGGCCGTCATTGCTACCAGCCAGGGGTTCGACCTGATGGTCGTCGACTGGAACATGCCCAACATGGATGGAATCACGCTCGTGACCAAAGTGCGCGAGGCCGACAAGCGCACGCCCATCATCATGTGCACGACCGAAGCTGAAAAGCAGCGCGTGATCGATGCAGTGAAGGCCGGCGTGAACAACTACATCGTCAAGCCCTTCACCCCCGAGGCGATTCTGGAAAAGGTTCGACAGACACTGGCTAAGGCCAAGGCGGCATAAAGCACCGTGGCGGTGTTGAGAGCTGTTCGTTACTCAACTGCGAGTTGGCGCGATGGACAATAACACGACGCAAAAGCCGACTTCCCAACCAGCCCAGAGCGGCGGGGAAGGTTCCTCGCACATCGATCCAGCTATCGTTTCCCTGCTCGATTCGCTGGACGAGCAGCAGGAGAAGCCGTCAGTCGAGCGACGCAAAGAAATCCGCATTACCTACCGGCGCGGGCACATGCGGCTTCGCGTGACCCACCCTGGCGGAGGATCGGTCGAGCGTGTTGTCATCGGTCGCGCGATCAGCGCTCACGGGGCTGGGGTCCTCTATGAAGGATTCCTCCATCCGGGCACGAAGTTTCATCTGACTCTCAATCGATGGATGGGCGGGCAAGACACCGTTCGCGGAAAAGTGAGGCATTGCAAGCATGTCCACGGCACGACGCATCTCGTGGGCCTTGAATTCGAGTCAGTGATTGTTCCAAAGCTGTATGTGGATCCGGCGGTTTGGGCGGGCCTTAACACCAAGACCGAGACAAACGCCGACCCGGCAACGATGCGCGGCTTTGTGCTCATGCTGGATGATCAGAAGATCGACCATGCCGTGGCAGCCCACTGTCTTCGCGGGACCTCTGTCAAACTCAAGGCTGTTGCATCCTCGGCTGATGCTTTGGACTGCGTTCGTGCGGACGATATAGACGCGGTTCTTTGCGACCTGAATCTCGGAAATGGCGAGCGGGGCGAGCAGGCCATCGTCAAATTGCGCGAAAGTGGATATCGAGGGCCAATCGTTGTTGTAAGCGCCGAAGGAAATCCCGAGCGGATTGCGGCTGCCTGGGCGGCAGGGGCAACGGCGATGATTCCCGCACGCTGGCGGGCGTTTTGGCTACCACCGATACCGGTGAGACGCGAGAACCTCTTTACAGCACGCTGCTCGATCAGAGCCAGAATGGCGCGCCGGATCAGGAAGCCATTGAATTCGTCAAGCAGTACGTCGGGCAAGTGCAGGAAATGGTCGGAAAGCTCAAGCAATACATCCGCGACGATGACCTGCACCACGTTCGCATGCTTGCTCAAACCCTTAAGGGCAGCGGAACAAGCTACGGCTTTGTTGAGATTACCGATGTCGCCACCCAGGCGATTCGCGCGCTCGATGGTTCCGGCGCCATCAGCGAGGCGTTGACCGAATTGCGCCGCCTTGAGGTGACATGCGGCCGGTTAAATGCCAAGGCATGGTCGTCGAAGTAGTTTTTCTCATTCCAACCCAGCACTCCCGACATCATCGGCGGCTTAAAAAGCCAACCGTCGATTGCATGATGCGCTGGCGGAGGACGGACTTTTCAGACGTGGATTGCTTTTGAAGATCTTCCAGATTCGCCCGGCAGAAGGCGCAGCCGAGGTGATTGAGATGGAAGTCAACGTATCGCTGCCAGGGCTCATCGAGACTGCCGAGGACGAACCCGCCGATGGTGGTTCGCTTGGGGCATGAGGGGCGCTCTTCCCGCCAGACTTCGGATAGAAGCGAGTCGAAAGTTCCGCTGGCGGGATCGCCCAGAAGATCATCCGCGGCGGGAAGGCGCTGCGATGCATTGGCGCGAAGCGTTTTGAGCCAGCGATGTTTCTGCAGGGCGACGGCTTGCTCTTCGATGCCAAGCAGGGCGGCAATGTCTTTGTTGCGCGCCTGAGCATAGAACAGCAGCTCCAGCATTTGCACATCCTGGAAGTTGGGCTCCTGATGCAGACGGTCAGTGAGTTGTCGAAGCGCTGCGCCCAGTGCAGACTTAGCGGCTTCGCGCTGTTCATCGCGGCGGGCGTACCAGCTTGCGGTGGGGGAGGCGGAGGGAATGTTGGCCGGCTGCTCCTGGCCTTCAAGTGATTCGGTCAACCGACACAGGCTCGTCTGCTTGCCGCGATAATGCTCGATCACGCGCCGCCGCAGAATCACAAACAAATACGTCTCGACGCTGGCTTGCCCGCGGAAATCAGCTAATGCGCGCAGGAAAAGCAAAAACGTATCCTGCACTAAATCTTCTGCGTCGGCCCCTTTAATGCCCCGGCTCCGCGCGAAGGCAAGCAATCGTCCCTGATAACGATCGACGAGCTGCTCCCATGCCTCCGCGTCGCCGCGGCGGATTTGATCCAGAAGGAATTGCTCGGCTTCGCTCCATTGAGCCATGGCAACCCAATTGACCGCCTTTACGGCTCAATTTCAACTGCCGACCAGGCACTAATGCATAACCACTAGTGCGGCGACGACGATGACGCCGAAGCTCAGCAGAACCGCCAAGGCTCGAAGTCGCCCGGTGAAATAGCTCTGCGTCAGCCCATTCAACACGGCATATCCGACGAGGATCGTCAGCAATGCAATCACCAGCGGCGGAAATGCATGGCGCGCGTGATCGACATGCCGCTGGATCGCGGCAATCTGCTGATGATGAATCGACTCAGCGTAATTGTGCGGTACTTCAACCAGAACCGCTTCCGACCAGAAATCGCCATAGGGACGATGGAACCGTTGAACAAACCGATCGGAGATTGGCAGATTCAGCGATTTCCCGATCGCAACAGGAATTCCCAAGCGCGAATTGTTTGCCTCAAGTTGCTGGCGAACGAATTGCTCGACCTGGCGGGCGGCATCCTGGCGCGCCATCCGCTCGGCTTCGACTTGATTGAGCGCGGCTTTATTTGAATGTCCGATGATCCAGGTCTGGCCGGCGTGATCGCTTAGAAAATTTGCCAGATCAGCGGCCCACGGATGATCGGAGTAGCCAGTTGAAAGCGAGTGCGACTTACCCTCAAGCGAATAACTGATTTCGATGTCGCCTGAGTTCGATCGATGAGAATCGATGAGAGAGAGATAGAGCGATTCGCGATCGTAGGAAAGATTCGCCGACGCCCCGGAGGCAATATCCACCTTCGCGGCGGGCCATCGCAGGGTGATCGCATCGGCCAAAGATTGAAGATCGCCGGGATCGGCTGAGCCGTTGATTTGGATTACGCTTGGCGTGGTCTTGCTGGATTCGGTGATCCGATCGCATATCTGCGCCGTCAGGGCATCGATTGCCGTCTTTCGGCTCGGATATTGATTGGCCAGCAGCGATGAGGACGGGTCATACGTCTCGTTTGCCGCGCTATCGTCAGCCGACAGCGCCGGTATCGGCCGCTCCATGACAAACCTCGGCCGTTCGCGCACGTGGCGCATCCGGGCCAGGCCAATGACGACGCCCAATCCAACCAGTGGGAGAATCAGCCACCTCATGCGGCTCCTTCGCCGGGCAGGCATGCTGTAGTTCCGGCAATTCATGACAGCACCTCTTGCGTCACGGAAAATCGGTTGCGTTTCGATGAGGATGCAGGCCATACGAACATGAGCAGCGCCAGCCCGGCCGGTATTGCAGCGGGAGCAAGGCGATGCTCATTGACCCCATGGACCCATTGGCTGACTATTTCCCATCCATTGTCGGCCCAGTGAATGCTCGACCAGTCCGGCAGCGCATGGCCCGCCAGTTGGATCGCAAGGAACAGCGCTGCGACACCGGCCAGTCCTCGCATCGTGTGCAGGCCGCCGAGCCGGCGCCGGGCCAGCAGCAGGAAGATTGTTCCAAATACGGCGAAGACAAAACTGCCGATTGAGCCAACCGCCCGAGCCATCTGCGGCCAATCTGCATGTCCAAACTGTTGTTGCAGATCGTGGGAAATGTGCGGGTCAACCAGCGGAGAGTTAAAGAATCCGGGAATATCGGCAACGACAGCAGCTGCCATCAGCAGGGCAATCAACAGGAGCACCGAGGCGATAAGGTTCAGAGCCAGTCGGCCCACTGCGGACACAAGATTGCCGAATGAAAAATCGGATGGATCGTCGTTGACGCGCCCTTGAAGTGGGGCGGGAACAGTCGCAGTAGCCATGAAATCTCCACGTTTGAAAAACAGCATCGTGAACAGGATCACCAGTGGTGCGACGATGAAGAAAATGATGGGCGGCAGATCATTGTTGTTGGCGCCAGGACCAGCGAGCA